>ENA-UOXB01000070-UOXB01000070.1-bioreactor-metagenome-genome-assembly--contig:-NODE-70-length-116092-cov-13.187871_pt1 | contig 116092 bp, 76 predicted proteins | sample MGYA00238158_ERZ761615 | MGnify/ENA primary metagenome ERZ761615 (study PRJEB28904, sample SAMN06267902) | bioreactor metagenome | isolation source: Joint BioEnergy Institute, California, USA...
GATCAGAGCTTTTCATCATGATATCTTCGGATTACTAGGTTCGCGCAGTCCGACATTAAGCTTAAGGAGCAGGGATCCTCCTACTGCATCTTGGATCTACTCGTGATTGTATTTTGGACTCGCGGAAATACTGTAGATACAGTGACGGTTTAGGGCATCAAATTCCTAAAATAGGAAAACCCCTTTCACCTACCACTCGAACCTTCAACCTGCAACAATTGCTTTTTTGCAAGAAGCAGCAAAATTCTCCGGCGTCTGCATACATGCTATATTTGATATCACTAAACCTTTGCCTGGCTCTATCTAAACCAGACTCTTGGCTGAGTACAGACAGTAGTGTGGCGTCACTGGTGGGCCGTATTCGTATTAGTTTCCATAAATGGCAGTAGCTTATTTGCACCTCGGCACGGTCCGTTGCATCATTGGGGACTTGCTCAGCCTCCTTAAGGTCCAGACACTTTGTACTCCATACTCTGCATTATGATCATTTTAGGACCGTGGACGCGTGTCCCTCGTACTTCTTTCCCATTAGTGGTGGTCGGAAATTCAATAATAATGGACGAACGGTCGAGTCGATTAAGAGATGGAAGCCAAGAGAAACATGATAAAAAAGAGGAATCGCGATTGGGAATGTCAAACGTAGGACGTTAGAACAAATCAGTCGTAACTGGATTGCTCATCCCAGGAGTTGTCTTGGCCACGTTGCTAAGAAACACGGACGTGTCGCATTTCTTACGGCTCTGGGTTAATGTGATTGCCAGCAACGGATAAGGCTTCAGAGAGTTCCCCAGACACTATCAATTGACTGGGCCCAGTAGGAATGGATTCTATTATAGATTTTGCTGAAAATTAAGACATGCCCATGCGGAAATCAAGCTTAGAAAAGCTCCAACTATTGCCCATTGGTAGTTTGGCTGGTGCGCAGGGAACCCACCTGCAGGGCTTATGTCTTCATATACCAGCCCATGCGCTAGTGCATGGGGGACGGGATAATCTTCGTCCTCTTGTCAATCGTCTTCTCTTTCCATCCTTTACTATGCTTTACTTTGGCGTATGTTGATTTCTCAGGTTATATATATTGCTTAGGCTGAATAGATACTGACTGCGTGCTACTTCTCCGATTCCTAACTGGGTCAGCATCACGAGGTCTCCTGTCTCCGATCCTTGACATTCGTGTCACGAAATGTCCAAATACGATGAGGCCTTCAGCTCGCACGGCGATGAATCTGAAACTCCCCCGCCACCGTACACGGAGTTTGCACCGGAGCATTTGCAGGTAGAGGGCAGTATAGATTTCAGAGCAGGTAAGGAACATGTGATCTATCAATACATATTCACAAGTCGCAGAAAAAACACTTTCTCACCAAAGTCAGAGGACGGCCGTGTCGAGATCGACTTGAACTCCAGGATCTGCAAAACGCTTTCGAAACTCTTCCCACCACCAAGCGAACCTTTCCCAGAGCCACCTTCCATACCACCCCCTAGACAAGAAAACAACTTCAAGGCATGGAGCATCAAGCTCAACGTCGTGATCCACGTCGTTGGGAGCCGCGGTGACGTGCAGCCGTTTATTGCTCTCGGCAACGAACTCCAGAGGCATGGCCACCGTGTGCGGCTAGCGACGCACAATGTCTTCGACAAACTTGTCAGAGACTCAGGGTTGGAGTTCTACCCGATTGGCGGCGATCCCGCAGAACTGATGTCCTATATGGTCAAGAACCCCGGCTTGATACCGAGCATGAAGACGCTACGAGCCGGTGACATTCAACGAAAGCGCGCGATGATCGCTGAGATGCTTGGCGGGTTCTGGAATTCATGCGTCGAGCCTGACCCTGCGACGAACGTGCCTTTTGTGGCTGACGCCATCATCGCGAATCCGCCGAGTTTTGCACATGTCCATTGTGCAGAGGCGCTGGGCGTGCCGCTGCATTTGATGTTCACGATGCCATGGACCAGCACCAGGGCCTTTCCGCATCCTCTGTCCAACCTCAAGTATTCTGGGCCCGATGCGAAATTGGCGAACTGGGTCTCGTATAATGTTGTCGATTGGCTATCGTGGCAGGGGTAAGTAGGTTGTCTGAACCATCACAGGCATGTTCCATACGGCTTACTGCCAGCCAGGTTGGGCGACATCATCAACACCTGGAGACACACACTTGATTTGGAGCCCGTATCTGGGATGGAAGGACCGTTTCTTGCAGAGACATTGAAAATCCCTTTCACATACTGCTGGTCTCCAGCTCTTGTGCCGAAGCCAGAGGATTGGCCATCGCATATCGGTAGGTTTGAGGATGCATTGCCATTCCTGTTATTGGCCTTTTGTTCTCACCAGGACAGATGTATGCGGCTTCTTCTTCCGTGATTCTCCAGCTTATACACCCCCGCCGGACCTTGTAGCTTTTCTTCTGGCTGGACCACCCCCTGTTTATATCGGGTTCGGCAGCATTGTCATTGACAACCCTGAAGCGATGACTACAACGATCCTGGAAGCTGTTCGTGCAAGCGGAGTACGTGCCATTATTTCGCGAGGATGGAGTAATCTCGGTGGCCCAGAGTTGCCGAACGTCTTCTATCTTGGAGATTGTCCACACGAATGGCTGTTTCCGCACGTCGCTGCTGTGGTGCACCACGGCGGTGCAGGGACAACGGCTTGTGGACTGCTCCATGGGAAGCCCACGGTCATCGTACCATTCTTTGGAGAGTAAGTGGCCCTAAACGAAATATATCCATGGAAACTAACATCAATTATTATCTAGTCAACCGTTCTGGGGTAAGATGGTAGCCACCGCAGGTGCTGGACCCGAACCAATCCCCCACCGCCAGCTTAATAGCCGCAATCTCTCTCAAGCAATCAAGTTTTGTCTGTCGCCACGGGCAATTGCCTCCGCTCAGGCGATCGCGGCAAAAATACGGGCAGAGAATGGTGTGAAAGCAGCTGTCGCTTCCTTTCATAGGAATCTTCCGCTGGAAACGTTGCAGTGTGATATCCTGAAAGACCAGCCGGCTACTTGGCTCTACAAGAGCGGAAGGAAGAAGGTGAAACTGTCGAAGAAGGCAGCTGAGATATTAATCGACCATCTAAAAATAACACCGAAGAAACTGGAACTGTGAGCACCACCTCTATAGCTTGGCTAGGCGGCTCGATTGTACTGTACTATCAGAGATACCAACTAATACTTCGATATCCTCGCAGATACAAGACAAAGCCCATTCTCATAGAGAACAGACGGTGGGACCCAGCGACGGGCACATTATCCGCAGCCCTGGACGTCTCAGTGAACGTGATGAAAGCAACAGGCGATATTTTCATAAAGCCGTACGAGGAATACAAGCACGCCCAGTCTGAGAAAAGGCGCCAATCCTCCTCCCATTCACGTGTCGGAAGCACCTCTTCTTCGACGAATGCTCTGACTCGCGCCCGCTCGAGCACTAATCTGTCCGAGCGCTCAAACGGCAGCAACAGCAGCAGCAGTAGTAGAAACGGCCTGCAAACTGCCGGCCTGATGGCCACCGCGTCGGCGAAGGCGTACGGCAAATTCATGGGGTACTACTTCAAGGGCCTGATAGTGGATATCCCCCTCGCGGCCGCGGAGGGGATGCGTGTTTTGCCGAAGCTGTACGGAGAGGAGGTCCAGGACCATGGCCAGGTCAGGGACTGGGAAAGCGGCGCTATCGTGGGCGCAAAGTCCTTTGTGCACGGTCTTGCAGGCGGGTTGGCGGACTTCGTCGTCCAGCCGTACAAGGGGGCGAAGGAGGGCGGCGCGCTCGGTGCCGCGAAGGGGTTCGCCAAGGGGACGATAAGTATGGCGGCAAAAACAACTCATGGTAAGTTGTCGCCTGTAATTCATTTCCCCTTACTGAAATATATTACGATGGATCCAACTGACGACGATGTGTGTCCCCTAGCGGCACTGGGTCTTGTCGCCTATCCCGGGCAGGGAATCTGCCGGAGTCTGCGAGCCGCCGTGAAGACGAACATCCGGAATCACATCATGACGGCCCGGCATGTCGAGGGCCAGTACCTGCTCAGCTCGGGGGACATTCACGACAATGAGGATGAGAAAGTCATGAAAGCGTTTGATGTACTAAGGAAGAAGGGACCGTCTGAGATTTGATTTAAATCGGAAACCACTGCTTCCTGTGTGTGGATTGTGGAGATGGACAGATTCATTGGCATATTCTTCCTTTTTATCTATTATTATTATAATTTGCCACAAGAGAAACAGTTTGTCATTGACGACCCTACCCGATCCATTTTAGGGAGAATGTGTTTTTCTAGACAAGTTTATTAATTTTGTCAAAGATCATACGGCACTTGCCTTAGCACCGCAGATAGATAGTATAGTCTCGAGAAATATACAGTATGTACAATTTCATTCTCCCATCCTGTTTCGAAATGTTTTTTCCCCTAGAACCATTCAATTACTAGTAGAAAACTAGAAAAGTAGGAACGGACTTCTCTGTTGTCAGCCGAATATTACGACTATAACCTATCGGTATGCCAAGAATCCTATCAACCTAGTCAGCACACGCCGATCCGGACCCTTGAAGTTCAGAATCCCTGCAGTAAAGGAATCATACTGCCTATTCCCATAGTCGCCTATTTTTCTTTGTTATAACTCTTGATATATCATATTTTTGGGTTTCCATATTCAGAAGGTCATAGGCCCCTAATTCATGAGATAAATAACTAGTCGGATAGGTAGATTGAGAAAATCAGAGCTTCATCATTCATACCTTTAGATTACTAGGTTCACTCAGTCCGACATCTGTTGATTTAACGCTTTATCTACACCTTTTGTAAAAAAAAGATCAAGGAATGCATGATAGGTTCATAAAGTATGTTCGCAGGCGAGGCGAGACTGTGTCAAAAGGCATCAACTGTCTAACAGTTGAACTGTTATTCTTAAAGTGAGATATTTGATAGGAGTCAAGGAACTAGAGACAAGTAAACCAGTTGAATATCTAGATCCTAAGATCTGTATGAGAATAAGACGCGATAAGGAGAAGTAGCTCCATGCCAGGGAAAGAACGTCCTTATATCCTCCTCCATGGTAGTTGTCCGTTGGTATATCTTCCTTTCATTCTTCCAGGCTAGTACAGTCCCTTGGAAGTTGGACTGACCGTATTCCCTTTTTCCCATCTACCATATACCACTTCCAGTCACGTGCTCTGCACTCTCCTTTGTCCCCATATCTAGTTTCCTCATTACCCCTCATTGGACTCTGTGTCACCCCATGTCTCCTCCAGGGCTTCATTCTTCTGACAGACTGCCACAGGGGTCAATGCAACTAATATAGAACATAAGAAAAGGAATTCATAGGTGAAGAAAAAAAATATTAGATCTCCTGATCAGGTACGTACCGATATATACTGTACAGATGGCGGATAGAGAGATCTGGTACGGTTTCGTTCCTGACTTGTCAAAAAAAAAGATATAGTGAGTGTTCTATCATTCCGTGTCAGTATACTCCGTATGTACAGTAGATACTGTACAGGACACTCTGATTTCCAAATCATCAAGGTGTCTTGCATCATTGCAGCTGGATGGAAGTCCCCTGACAGCATACACATTATACAGTCACCAAGCAACCATAAAAGCTAGCTAGTTCATTCGTCAGCGAGATACTCCGTACAGCACCTACAACCATGTATGTAGGGTGTGGGAAATAGGACTTTCCGTCCGCTCACAACCGTATTGTACTTAAGCCCACACTAATAAATAAGCGCGTGTCAATTGGCAGTAGGGTACCGCCTGAATTCATTGATGCTGAAAGTGTAGCAAGTAATAATGGGTGAGCAAGGTGATGTGCTGGAAACATGAGGGTAAGCAGGCCGAGAGTTGCGGAGTGAGCAAGGTGATTTTGATTTAGGGTCAGGGCTGCAGGCCCTGTGACTGAGAACACAAGATCAAAGGGCATGTGCCTGCTTAACTATTCTTTTTTCTTGTTCCTTTTTCTCCCTCCTGTTGTTTCCAGAGTGTACGACCTCGATGGGCTTGCATATTACAATGACACATTTAGTCACATGATCATAATCATGTCTGACAGGGAGGAGCAGAGAGAGGCGGCAAAAAGCTGAGGAGTCACAGAAACTTGCTGAATCCTGTGGATTCACCGCAGGTTATCAAGAAGAAGAAGAAAAGCGAGAATGCGGTATCTATCTCGGCCAAAACAGTCACTGGCGACCGATGTGTCACCTATGATAGGGCCGTTGGAAATCAGTACTTGCGAGTGACGAAGTTACATGATTTTGGAGTGATCACAGTACTGTACTAATAGCGACAAAGATAGAGAATTTCAAGGGGAGAGGAACCACATGAGAAGAGCTTTGTAAAGGTGGAGGAGCTAGACCCATCTATGTAGATGCTGAAGCTCTTCGCAGAGGTCTATATAGTAACTTGAAAGGAGTATCTTTCCCAGACATCAGGTGCTACTCACCCTTATGTGTTTCATTATTGCTAAATGGGAAGTAAAGACCAGAAGAAAGGTCCCAGCTGACCTGAAAAGCAATATACATATATGTGAAAATATGACCTCAGAACAGAACAACCGAGAGAGAGACATCTGGTTACCAAAAGGATCTTGATTGTCTATTGTATCTTTTTTTTGGTGCTGATCATGACTATCTGACTATCCTGATGAACAGAGCAGGTATCAAAATGGGTTTGCACTTTCTCTTTTTATTATTATAGAGTATTGCAGTTAGCCAGGCTCAAATGAGGCATTCTCTATTATGAGGTTCGTCCTATTTTTGAATGAGTTCATGTTGAGTGATTTCTGTAAGCATCTTGTACAATACTCAGTATGAAACGGACCTCCGAAGGGCGCATTAAATACTGGGTTCACAAATAGATCAAAAGTTCTTCAAGGGTCGGCGCTGACGGGGGTGAGGGGTGGGAGATGGGAGGTAATAATAATAACAAGCAGGAAACTAGCCTTGCATGCAACTCATGCAACAGTTGTGACACAGACAAGATATACCTGAATCCTCAACCATATTCCGCTTCCCCGTCCTACCCCGCCTCATCTGCGGAAATAGGGCTGAGCATGATGATCAAGCGCGGTGGACAATAAATAATAATAATAATGCCTCGACATTTCACTGCTCCTTCACCTTCATCACATACACATCCGGGACGTCGAACAGAGATGACGTTCGCGATCCGGCGACCGTATCGCAGAATCCTCGATCCACAACTGCACAACAACAAGTGACTGTCAAACTGACCAGCATAAGCAATAAAAATAATACTCCCAGCAGTAGAACATGGAACGTCTTGTTCGAAGGCCTCCCGAGATGTCTTGTGCCTCCAGCTTCGCCAGTCCTGCTGTTTTAGGCCTAGTGCCACACATGCACACACACACACACACACACACACACACAGTCGTGTATGTAGTTTGTCTTCTTTTGCTCTGTATTACTACAGTAGTATTATCCTAAGACTACCGCTCTTCTGCGTCACGTTCCATACATCTTCCTGATTATTTCATTGTGACGATAAAGTGTAAAGAGCTTTACCCCCGGCCTGAGCAGACTCACATACTTTCAGAAGCTGCCTGTATGTGATTGCTTCCCGTGGCTCGATTAGAGCAGCTGGTCGGACCAGGCACATACGGCGTTAAGATATCACCCCACACTTAGTGGGACACTGCAGCATATTATTCTTAAGGTATACGCCCAGAGATTATTATAGAGTGTTGGCTCGGAAAGTTGGAGTTTAGTGGCCATTCAGACTCTATATGTACAATCCAAAAGTCGTAGATGATGCTGAAAGTGTAATAATAGTAATACCCCCCGACCGATTTACCCCCCAACGACGGCTGAATTTTTAATTCATCACACATACTTGCACATCATGGCAACCATGAGGTCGAACAGACCGATGGCCTCGACGAAGGCAAAGCCCAGGATGGCGTACGTGAAGAGCTGACCACGCAGAGCCGGGTTGCGAGAGACGCCCATGAGCAGGGCACCGAAGACAAGACCGATACCAATACCGGCGCCTCCCAGACCGATGGCGGCGGAGCCCATGCCCATGTTCTTAGAGACCTCGACCATGGCCTGGGCGATCTCCGAGGAGTAGTGGCGGCGAGACTCGTAGTTGCTGAAGACCTGGCGGACGTTGGCCTTGAGGATGTTGGACGCTAGCTGACGCTTCGGGGTCTGGAAGGCGGTGGCAAAGGGAGCGTCTTTTCTCTGAGCACGGAGGCCGCTGCTGACATCTGTGAAGGTCCGCTTGGGAACGGTGTTCAGTTGGAAACGGAGGGCCGGTCGGGCGACCTTGGTGGTGGTCGAGGCCATCGAGGTGGCCAATCTGGAGGCAAACACGCGAGAGGAGGCCATTGCGCTGGGTGGTGGATTGGAGGGAAATGAATGGACGGAGAGGAGAGAGAGACCGTTGGCTTATCGATCGATGGGAGGAGCCGTGAATGAACTTTTCGGAAGGAAGTAGCTGAAGGAGGTTGAGTTTACAGCTGAGGCCTTCCGGGACATAAATACTCTGTGGCCGAATTTTCGCCTTTCCAAGTCCGTCTTAGTGCACTGTTGAGAGAAAGAAAACCCTACTCTGGACACCACACGCGAATCGTTTGCACATGGATTGCAAAGTTTTTTCATTATTCCTGGGCTTATCGGGATCAGCCGGGACTTGGCCGCGGTTGGATCCTCTGAACCTGGGAGGGTCTCGCTGGCCCAGCAGGTCCGCGAACGTGGAATTGTGTGCTGGACACGAGTGCTGGCCGCGACGCAGCATCCCAGGCCATCGTCTGCCTAACTGACACGTCCAGAGTCCTACAAGAAAGGAGTTAGTTGATTTCTAACCTAGTCTGCTAAGTCATGGCTTTTATTGTATCTTCCCACAGTGGCACAAATCAAGTTGAAAGATACCGGAATCTTACACGAGAAGGATTTGTGTTGGGGCTGGATGTCAATGGTAGGGTTTCTTTTCCCGTGTTGTGGATCTCCATCATGCTCTAATATATACTCCGTCCAGTGGTACGCCCCACGTCATCCAATAATCGAGGCTCTTTGCCGTGGTATTTTCTCGATTGTTCGCGGATTCAAACAACCGGGCCGATTTGGGCGGCGGCTCCACCAGCTTCGGAACCACTCTGCTGCGAGAGTACCCGAGGATAAGGCCACTTTGCTCGGCTGAAAGGAAATGGCTGTGTGGTCTCTCAACTCCTTTCCTCGGGAAACAATGCACCCTACCGGACGGCCTTGTTGGGAAGATGCAGTTTGGGAAACCCTCCATCACACAGGGGAAAGCTCGAAGGTCCTGCACTTGGCCATGGTTAGGCGCTTTGATCTTCTTACTTTTGCTCTGGTGCTGGACAGTCTGTGTGAGATCTCTGAGAAGGTTATCTTGGATGAGGACCTGCGTCTGCAGGTCTTATAGGTAGCATACGGAGTGGTCTCCCCCGAGGAGACGATGAGATGTCGTCGAGAGATGCGAGCGCTGATTGGCCAGAGCTAGGAGCCTGCACAGTGCCAACGGAGGTAAATATCAGGATCCATGGCACAGAGTGAAAATTCTGCGGCTTTTGGTTCCGACTCATCCGTATGAGCATGACAATACCGGTGAGCGCTTTCGGCAGTTGGCCTGCAAGAATCTGACCTTTGAATGCGGGCATGAAATCGAGAGGTTTTGCAAGCGGATCCACCTGGAGCAACAACCTTGGAACAAACAACTTGAGTTCCGGCTGGATCGGGAAAGGCGTGTAATTTTTGCGTATGCGCTAAAGGACACTAAACCTAGTAGATTGCACTATCCTCTTTCTGGACTGACTTAGGGTATACCCTACGATCTGCAAGGATTCCTTCCATGAATCAGGTGATCGCTTACTTGGCTGTAAAAGGAAGGCGGTAAGAGGGTTGTTCAAGGGAACAGAACATGACATCTCCCAGTTGCAAAACCTCTTAATAGTACCGATCACCTCTAAATCGATACAAAAGTCAGAGATCTCTTATCATCTGCCTTTGCAGCTTCTGATCAGTCAAACCGGAGTCATCTCGTTTCACACATACACTACTGATATGCAGTAGTCTACACGCACCCAGTTGTTCTATGCACATCAATGTCTGAAGCTCCCATGCCTGACAGGTACACTACCTCGGTTGTTGGCTTAATGTAGAGTTATTTCTGGATGTCACGGCATTGAAAGAATCCTCAATGAAGAGGAACCAAATAGCGCAAGAACGACGTAGGCAAATAAAACTCTGATTATTGCAACAATCTGCGGTTCCTACAGCCTATATTTATGCGTGTCAATACGACCAAATAGCACCCCCAAGCCAGAACTCATATGCATATGCCGACTATTTGTGCCGAAATTGCTTTATAGAATCTTCTTGTCAACTTGATACAGCATGACGCTTTGGTGAACGCTGATTATCGGGGAATACCGGGGCCCCGCGGGGCATCAGTATCGAGGCCTACACCGCTATCATAGTCCTGTCGGTCCGGTCCTACCGGTTAAGATGCATCTTTTTTTAAAAAAGGCATTTCCTTCAAAGAAGATGCTATTTGAATCCACTCTAGCTCTGGTAGTTTAGATATCATGACTCTAGCTTTCTTCTACAACAAGCGATTTATATACTGCTGTTGACCGAAAATACCGCTCGACTACAAAAAGAGGCCCAAGGCCACTAGTCGCAGTCAGGTACTGGTATTTGGCCGTCTGACAACTGTACATCCTGGGTTTGTGCGTACAGGACTAATCGGGTAAAATAGGCGAAAACAAGAGAGAATACGAAGTGGATACGGATAATAATGTAAGTCATCCTTCGGAGCGAACATCCTCATTGAGCGCTGTACAGTATAATCACTACACTGGTTGATGATTGATCCGTTTCTACAGTGGTCATACGGTATATGGTTGACAGAGGATGACAGATGAAGTTCTTGGCGAGTTGTTTTTCATGCTAAGAACATTGCAGGGAAAGCGCACAGTATTAATAAGGAAAGGTTGAGATAGTGCAGAGTCGGTGGAGAGATTATGTTGCTGAGATACAGTAGTAGGTTGCCAAGACCTTTGTTAACAAGGGTCCCTTGCTTGGCAGCTTTGGCAGATTGCTACTGTATTTTACCCTAAGCCCAGTCAGTCCAGCTCACAATAAAGCAAAAGCAGCAAGGAAGGTAGCTTGACCCGGGGATCCTTGTCGTAGATCTACCGCACATGTTAAGTACAGGCCTACGCAGGACAGGATTGATAGCGGGAGAGTGCTGTACTTGAGAGGTAAACACAGGTATCTGTCTGATGACACTGTATATTATTATTGCAGAACGCTGGTCTTGCCTTCGGCTGCGCCGGCGAGGTGCATGTCTCCCATGAGCCATGTGGCCAGCGTCTTGCCTGGCTCTATAATAATACATACCTTAGTACAGCGGGCTGCGCTTAACTTAAAAGTGAGAAACCTTCTTCCTAGGGGCTCATGATGATATCAGTGGAGGATGATATATATCCACATATGATGGAATTCTTGGCGACATAAGTCTACCAGGTTATTATTATAGATTAGGCCGCCATTCTAGCAATCACTGAGTGGCGGTAGATTAATTATATAAAAGATCCTATACTGAGAGTAAGGCCGTGTCCAAGCCAGCTTAGGAAGAAGTGTTAAGCCAATGCTTACAGAGGCGCGGCAGCTGTCACATAAGCGCTGAGACTGTTAGCCTTCTGAATGAGCAATGGAAAGGACAGAAGATATCCGCCCCCGGGCCAGACCAGTGGCTTGTTGCTAGGGGACATGTTCTGTACCAATATATCATCCACAGGGATTAGAATCATGATTGCAATTGAAGTATCCTGAATGGGACAAAGCAGCCTGTAAAAAAGATGAACTGACAAGCTGCAGATTAACATGCAAATGCAGGCCAGTGGTTGGTCAAGATGATGCATCCATCTGCCGCGGCTGTGGTCACAGCCACCTTCATGCCAGGGCTACAGGACGGGAGATCCAACGTCTGCTGACTGGTGCCATAATGTTGATGTAGCGACGATTCGAGCGTGCGAGAATTGTACAGTATATACCGAGTCCCAGCGCCCTGCAGATGGCACGGAGTGGCTACAACGAAACACAGACTTTTCGGCGATATTTTTTATTTCCAACTGTTTTACAGTGCCACAATTATAGTTTGTGGGCGAAAGCCACGGCTATGTCCACGGTCACACTGGACCTTTAAGCTTGGAGGCACTGGAATGCGGTCATGAAAATCCGGTTGATATCTTGGGGACAACTGAGAGGGTATATAAGGTCTGAAATATATACCTGAAAGTGGAATAATGAGTAATATACTAGCGCAGAGTTGCCTTATCATTGCATGTACATGTATGTGGAAGCTGCACCTGGAATCCGTGAAATGGCAGTAAGGCACTTGATGATATTAGGATGAAGATAATTCATCCTGATGTTGCTTTCAACAAACCACTCTAGTGGTCGAGAAGCTCCACCATAGCTTTTGTATAAATTGCGAACGTGATGGAGACCTCAGCCAGCATGCCTTTTGGTCCAGTAGCTGAGAGAATCCGGCTCATTTCCCAAGACTTTTTTTTCTGAACTTTCTAAGTAATTCAAACTGACATGGCGACCTTTTCAATGCTGCAAGTTACTGGCAAGATCGAAGCAAAAATCTTTTCAGAGACAGTTATCAACGCAACATTCCTTCAAGATTTACACAATAATGAATATTATTCGGATTGATTTCCAAGAAATATACTTATGGGGCAGCAGTATTCATATACAACACCTGTGCCATGCCACGCAGATTAACTTCATAATGGTATGTTCCTAGGGCTGCATGGCGCGCTCCAGATATAGAAAATACTATCTACTCAGTCTAAATTTATATCCCCAACTGTTGCACCAGAACAGGGCAGAAGGACAAAACAGTCTCTTTAGTATATGTTAACTAGGACTGGAATTCTTCACTAGAGCATGAGTTGCATTGATGAAATCATCTATACCTGAACATGATCCAGCGTTAGCTACCTTAATTGGTACGGTCTCTACAAAAGCATCAGAGCGAATACTGGCACAGAAGGGCAAAAAGTTCTCCAGATAAGAATAGTAATCATGCACACAGAAAGAAGAGCAATGCCATGAAGAAATAATCTCTCCATTGCGGCATTCAGACACTCCCAATCATATATGGATGCCGCCTTTCTCGTTTGCACTTTGCTTAAATTCTGCCATTGCATCATTGTAGCTATGACAGCTGCCAAGCTGCTGGGTGTTTTAAGTATAAAGAGTCTCACATCAAGACACAGTCCATGATAAAGTTCTGGTCTGGGTGAGATTGCATGACATCACACAACCCTGGGTAAATCTCACCCAGTGGCTCACCCCATCTATTGCGTACTCACCCTTGCTCACCCACAGTTGCATGATCGCAGTGGCGTCGCCCTCAGGCTCACCCAGGAAGCACCCACTCGAGTATCCACTGTGTATAAGCCACACGCCGGGCGGTTAGTAACTGGGTGGGTGAGCACCTGCAAATCCCGTCTGTTGTGGGCTTTTGATCTTTTTATTTCACACTGTAATTAAAATTTAGTGTATTTCCTTGCTGTCCAATCTGGGGCATCTGGGAGATCAGATATGTGGCCGTAACTGTACTGTCATAGTTTAGTTCAGGTTTAGTGAAGGATGCCCCTAAGCCTTAACTAGTATTTAGTAAAGGGTGCCCCTAAGACCGGTAGTCCTAGGTGATAATACCCAAATGATAATCAAAAATATTATCACTAATAATGTCCCTCACAGGACCTCACTATTTCCAAATTGAAAGATGTTGACAGTGTAGCAGGGAAAACACTCCAAGGCTTGACACCTTTGTTTTGCGACAGTGGAATAGCCCCAGCACTGACCTTGTTTAACTAAAGTCTAGTTAATGACACACTAAGTGCTGGTTAAGGTTTAGTTAAGACCAGCAGCACGAAGCAGGTACAGTGCCCTAGTTCTCCCGTGGGATATTTTATCTGTCTTCTATGAGTAGATGATCTTGCTTAAGAAATGGGTGAGCCTATCACACCGTGGTCAGGGAATTAATGAATCTGGCTACAACATCGCAACTGAATCGAAAACCAATAATTGTTGGCTATAAGGACTCCGCTTGCTCTCATGCATACAATGGAGTCCATAACAGCTCATCCTAGCACGCATTGTTATGACCTCCGCAGGGCAGTCTCTGGAGCGTACTTTTATATTTAACCAAATCCTGTTTTCGGAACATCCACACTGGTCTTCTGTTATCAGTCGCCGGTTTAATGATGAGAATCCATCCGAGATTGCGTGGTTGATCGCGATTAGCGATGGAGGATGACACGGGATTCGGGATTCAGAACGCCGAAATCCGTCGGCGGGATTGCCCTTCCTTCCCCGGCATTTCATTCCCATCCTCCTATTATTATTCCAACCATCCAACACTGACACGGATTTCGCAGCAATTCTGCATTTCCGAAGTATCTTGTGCCACACATTATCGTGGCCGGTATTACTCTTTCTGTGTACCTGAACGAATCTGTCGGGGAGGAGATCCCCCAATGACGCTGCGCCATCAGACCCGGGCCTAGAGAAGCATGGAGTTTAACACAGCGTCTGCCGGCAGACCAGCCCCGTATGGACAAGCTTGCATGAATTGTGCCCGTGCAAAATGTAAATGTATCATCCGTAGTGTTGGCAGCAGCTGCGAAAGGTTTGTCATCTGGCGCTGCCTCATCTGCCTCATGAAAAACGGCATGCCAACTGAATTGCAGGTGTCACCGGTTGAACAAAGAATGCCTACCATCACATACAGTTCGAAAACGTAGATCCAGGACTACTGCTTCACAAACTGCGCGGCTCGAAGAGAAACTGGACGGCCTGGTGACTGCTCAAATCCGTCACTCGAGCGAACCCGACCATGGAGAATGCCGCTGCAGCTGTTGGCTGGAATTTCGGCGACGTCGCCGCACACGCAGATGCGTCTAATTCCTCGAATGTCTCAAATGACGGGGCGACGGACGGCATCAGCTGTGGTTCTGCCTCGAATTCCGTTACTCTCGCAGCTCTGACACCAGCTTCAGTCTCCTCACCTACACAGCCCTTTGCTTATGCTCTTCCAGGCCACGTTGAACCCTCCCCGGAGGAGGCAGAAGTCTATCTCAGGATCTTTCGTACGCAGAAATTAAAATATCTCCCATTTATGTCCATTCCGGAGAGCACCTCTTCGCAGCAATTACTCCGAGAACGGCCCTTTCTGTGGCTGTGTATTATGTCCATTTCATGCAAATCGGTTTCACAGCAATTAGGTATTGGCCGAGAAATCAGACAGATCGCCTCTCGCGAAATTCTGGTGGATGGCGAGCGCAATATGGACTTATTATTGGGACTCCTTGTTTTCATTGGACGGTATGTGCTTAATAGCAAGAAAAGAAAAATAAGTGTCTGCTAATGTTCCTAGGAGCCACTACCAGGTCCATGGCGGACCCCTCTTGACTGCTTTCACCCATCTTTGCATGTCTCTTGTATTCGATCTGGGACTCCAGACTCCCGCTACAAGGTTTCTACAAAACCGTGCGGTGCTTGACGCACGTCCATTCGAAAATACAACCCCCTGAGACTCGGACCATGGAGCACCGGCGAGCAGTCCTTGCTTGTTGTCTGCTGAGCTCAAAGTCAGTACTCCGCACGGTTACTCTTCTGATCATCCTAAGGCTAATTAGTCTAGTATTGCATCGTTCCATCAAAAATTGGAGGGTATGCGCTGGTCGTCGTACCTGGAGGAATGCCTGCAGACTCTGGCCGAAAACCAGGAATGGCCTACCGATGAATGCTTTGTGTACCTGATCCGACTGCAGCGGATCGCAGAAAAGGCGTTTGCTCTCTGTTTACGCAATCGAGAAGTTGAGCAGGCGGAGAGTGTGAGAGTATCGGTCCTCTATCTCAAAGCCCTGCAATCGCACTTGCAGGACATTAAAAAGCAAAATTTCACCACGTTTAGAGAACAATGGTATGGAACAAGCTTTGAAACTTGCTTGCCATGTCATGGCCGAGCTGACAGCTAGCAGAGATATTATCACCCCAGATCCCCTTTACGGAAGCAGTCGTGAACGAGATTGCGCTGTCCCGCGCTCCTCTAGTGTCCATCGGGTGAGACATGGACTTTCAGACCCTGGAACATCTCTACACGTGCCTCCAGTCCATAAAGTCATGGTTTGATGTGTTCTTCAAGTGTCCACCGTTGGAATATGCGGGCTTCTCCACAATCGTCTTTGTCCAAGTGGGATACTGCATCCTTGTATCGGCTATTGGCGCTCAATGATCCTGCTTGGGACACCAGGTTCGTGCGGAACACGATCGATTTCTCACTCATTGTTGACTGCTTTGTGAATCATATGCAGCAGGCGAGGGCTGCGTCTGGATTAGAGATTGACTGCGAAGGAGACCCCTTCACCAAGACTGTCAAGATCTTTACCAGTCTAAAATCTTGGTGGGAGTCGAGATTCGACGTGGATTCTGTGCGAGCCAGCGTACCAGTTGGAGGGATTACAGCGGCAGCTGAGCAGCTCCCGACGGCAAGGGTCTTTTCTTCCTTCGAGGAGGATGATCCTTGGCTGAAAGATATCCTTGGGCTTTGGGAGTTGTAATCTCCATTCTAGACGAGTTTTGGCATATAAACAAAAGGATGCAAAACATGGAACTCGCAAATAGAGCTCCAATTCAGATAATTCTGTCTCAGCCAGATAGCCCTAAGCCCTAGGTCTAGCAGCTAAGCCAATAGGCTCTGTGGGAATCTTCTCTCTGACCTGAGAAGAGCCGTTAATCTTCTTTTATTTTTTTTCTTTATTATTTGCTTCACTTTCTTCTTGGTTCTAATTTCTGGGTTGGCCTGTGGATTATGGATGGCACATTCGGTAAAACGCAGAAGTTATACTCCGTACGCAGTATACTTACGGAGTAAGTTAGCATATATCAGTTAATGAGGCTACTCAATGCCGTCACTGCAGCGTTTCTGGGCAAGAAATCACTAAGTGACGTATACAATGAGGAGTTCGGAATTCTCGAATCCCGTTCTCCTGATTAAGTCCGATTCCGTTCGAGTCAGCAGCGGGGTTCGGAAAGTACGAATCCCGCCGTCCATTATTCGGGCCATCTCTAACAGGTATTACCTTTGTTTGGGAAAATAGTAAATTCAAGAATTTATATCATGGCCTTCACCACTGCAGGACGTTCCTGGCTTGTAGCCTGGAAAAAGAAGAGAACTAATGAGCTCTGTTTCTCTTTCTTGCCCCTGAGATTTCCATTCATTGTTGACCTTAGTGGATCAGATCACCTTCTAAACTGCTTCTCTTCCCTTACTCCGAAAAGATGGACGTAGAGAGCTTGAAGCTCGAGCAGGTGCCTGCGAGCTCCATCGCTAGTTGACCACCTTCAAAAAACGATGAAAACGCAGAGACAGCGTTGTCATCAGCGAATAAGACTCATTCTTCCGGCTATGATCCGTCATTTCAGAAGAACGAGGACTACGGGGAGAAAACAATACCCCCATCATCTTCAGCGGATGTCACAAAAAGAGCCAACGACGAGAAGCAGCCCGCTGCAAGGACGGACGATGAAAAGGCCCATTATATCACCAGAATCAAGCTCGCCCTTGTCATGCTGGCGATGACGATGGTGGGGTTTGTAATCTTGCTAGATATGTCAATCATTTCGACGGTAAGATGAACCTCACTTCCTGAATCGTTTTTTCTTGTTACGATATTGATCCGATAACAAACATCTATCTAGGCCATTCCGCGTATTACTTCTGAGTTTCGCTCGCTTCAAGACGTGGGTTGGTATGGGAGTGCTTATCAGTTGGCCAGGTAATTTGATTCTCTCGTTCTTTATCTATCTGCCCATCAAGAGGGGAGGGGGGGGGGGGGGGGGGAGGACCCTCGTCAACGGGGTGACTGATGCTGATGGCTCTATGAATCAGTTCCTCTCTCCAGCCGCTGACCGGGAAGCTGTATTCGAACTTCCGCGCGAAGGTTAGTATCACTACCCATCATACATTATCCTATATGCTCTGTCGCTAACGATAGTTCAGTGGACATTCCTTGTCTTCTTCTTCGTGTTCGAACTCGGCTCGTTGCTCTGCGGCGTGGCAACATCGTCGAAGATGCTAATTGTCGCACGAGCGGTGGCTGGCCTCAGATCCGCGGGCCTGATGAATGGCCTTCTGACCATTACATCCGCATGTATACCTTTGCACAAGCGGCCTAGTAAGTTTGGGATCTATTCATCTATGCTTGTTGGTGATGGCTCTCGATTAAGGTAACGGTTTTTGCAGCATACTTGGGGGCCTTGATGGGTGGTAAGTGTAGAAGTGGGCGTTCGGCCGTGATGGATGAAATATCTGACAACTGTTGTTTTCTGTTGTCGCTAGTTTCGCAACTTGGCATCGTCACTGGGCCTCTTATCGGCAGTGCGTTCACAACGTACACGACTTGGCGATGGTGTAAGTTTTCACACATACATAACATGTAGTCCACATATGGCCTGCGTGTATACACATACTCACAGCGCCTATTGTTGAACAGGCTTCTACATCAACCTCCCCATTGGTGCCCTTGTGGCCATCCTGCTCGTCTCCATTAACATCCCCGACACCGTCAGACCGGGAGAGCTCTCCGTCTTTCAAACCTTTCAAACCATCACGACCCAACTTGATCTGGTCGGTTTCGCCCTGTTCGGCCCCGCGGCGATTCAATTTTGCCTCGCACTCGACTACGGTGGGAATCAATACTCCTGGAATAGTGCGACGGTGATTGGGCTCTTCTGCGGCGCGGGGGGCACGTTCATCGTCTTCCTGGTGTGGGAGTACTTCAAGGGCGACGAGGCGATGATCCCGTTTTCCATGGTGCGCAGGAGAGCGGTGTGGTCGGCCTGCTTGGTCCAGCTCTTCTTCGGCATGAACAATCTGGCAGCGTACTATCTGCCCGTCTACTTCCAGGCCGTGAAGGGGGCGACACCTATGCTGAGTAGCGTCTACATGCTGCCGAGCATCATCAGCCAATTGTTCGGTGCTGTTGTATCAGGCGCGGCAGGTGAGTGCCAATAATCTAGGACAAACAATGAAAATATCCTGTTCTGACAAGGACATAACACAGTCGGCAAGCTGGGCTACTACCTCCCCTGGAGCCTGGGCAGCGCGGTGCTGTCAGCCGTCGGCAACGGACTCCTGTCCACCCTATCCTCATCCACAACGACGGCGAAATGGATCGGATACCAGATCCTGCTCGGCTTCGGCCGTGGCATCGGGATGCAGATGCCCATGATCGCCGTCCAGAACTCGCTGCCGCCGACGATGGTCTCCATCTCCATGTCGCTGCTGAGCTTCTTCCAGACCTTCGGCGCCGCCGCGTTTCTGACGCTGGGCGACACCATCTTCACAAACAACCTGGGCACGGCCATCCGCAACAACGCCCCAGGCGTAAACCCGTACATTATTGTGGCCGCCGGCGCGTCGGGCATCCGACAGGTCGTCACCGCCCCGGCCCAGCTGGCGGCCGTCCTGGCCGCGTACAGCACGAGCGTTGATCGCGTGTTCTATCTGGCGGTGGGCTGTGCCTGTGGCTGTTTCTGCTGCGCGTGGGGGACGGGGTGGAAGGATATCCGGAAGCAGAAGAAAGTCGAAGAACCGACGAAAGGGGAGGTATGATCCGTGAGAGTAAATCTGAAAATTAGAGTAGGTCTAGAGATTGGAATAGATTGGGAAATAATTTAGATAATGGTTAAGTAGAGTAGATTAATACCTTAGGTAGATCATACAGTAATATTAGTATTATTTATTCTGATCTCAAAACTCCTCGAAAGTAGAACTGAAGCTCATATTAAATATCTGTACTCTTCTTATGACCATGAAAAGAGTTTAAAGTTGTATTATCCCCATACCCAACCTCCAAAACTCCGCCACTAGAAAAGATCTATTATCTGTTATCTCAACTGGCTCGAGTTCTGATAATCTCCTTCTCCTGTTCCTGTTGACCACTACCACAGCAATAGTAGTGGTATGTTTATTTAAATTATTTTCCATCAACTTGGCCCTTCTTTTTGAGCAGGATAGTTCCACCAATACATTAGGATATGAGGTGGAAGAGTCTAGAGAAGTGGAGAATATCGATTGTGTGACTCTATGAAAGAACTAGATTAGGTATTTAACTTAATTATCATGAGACTTTAGAGGCGTTTTGATTAAAACTGAACTGAAGGCAGCATAGGATACTGACTGATGAGATAGATACATCTGTTCTGTTTGTGAGAGATGGTAGATTGATTTTGCGTGATTGAGTCACGGAAGCTTGCCCATGGAAACACATTCACCTCACCTGGAAACGAATAATTAACTACCTAATTAATGTAAGGGATATATCCAAGGCCAAGACTGAGTGAGGTATCAACGTGAAATGTTGAGTAGATAACAGAAACGGAAGAAGCCTGAGTGATGTTTAACAGATAGAAAAACTGCATAGTAACTAAAAGCATGGAGATTTAAATAAATTATACGGCAGATTATGTTAACCAGTAATATGGTAGTGCTTTACCAGTCATAAATCTCTGCAAAGTACCTCCACAATCAAGGTATGTCCTATGTATGCATTATGTACATAATGCATATACATACTCGGATTTTCGCTTATCGACTTTTTCTCTTTGATGGTCCAACTTAAGTAAATAATGCGATAGATCGAGCAATCACGGTCCATCGCTGTCTCTCAGATGTCGTCCCAACAATAAATTGAAGGATAGACAAAGTCAGATATAAAGTATAAACAAGACCTCTTGACGGGGAATGAATCTCATCGTCGGGGACAATGTAAGTGCCTAGCTAAACCAAAGTATCTTTGCTCTCCCTTTTCTCTTAGGAATTAGGTAACTTGGATGAGCTTTCTGGATGCTGAATCCCACAATGTGCCTTGCAAGTTCGAAAGTTCAATCCACAGCACACGTTGGTATCTGATCTGACGGAAGGAATCCATTCACTCACACTCTCTGTTCGGTCGGAGCATTTCTTGTCGGTGGTTTAATGTGTAGCAAGTAGCTTCAAAAAAGAAAAAAAAAAGAAATAGCAAACTGCCAACAAATATCGGTAGTGTACACAAGTACTAGCCAACCTCTTCCAGAAGAGTGTATTGATGGGAGAATGGGAGATCGATCGGCGCAGAGCTACGGCAAAGGCCACTAGCGCAGCAATCAACTCCCATGCAGGAGATCACTGAGGCCAGCCTTATCTACGGGTTGTCAAGATTCCTGGTGCCATCTTAAAGGCCCAGGAACCAATTTACCCTTGTAACATGGAATGTGATAGCGACAAATGGCAACGGTTGTATCATTATGTCTGATCTGATGGGATGGTTCAGGAAACAAAAAACAATAGAACGGAGAGCTGGGTATGAAAGGTAGATCCTATGTGTGTATATATATTAGGCAGAGATGGATTAGATTAATCAAGAGGATGAGAAAGCGCGCCAAGAAGGACAGAGAGTAAAGTGAAGGACGGAGGAGGATGAGGAGCGAGGATTCGGATGGGCCTTGGAGGTTCATGCCTCCCAGCAATGCCAAAATACTCAAGTAGGAACTAGGTAGGGCACACTGTCCTAACAATCCTGCTCCAAGGTCTGATCAGAGCAGACCACCATACTGTACCAGCAAGCATGCACAATTGGATACGTACCGCGGTCATTGCATTATTAGTAAGCTTGATTCATGGAAAGAATGCTTTATGTGCTGCATATGCTTCTCCTAGTTACTTATTAAATCATCTGCGATTTCATCTCGTTCACTTATTCCTGAATCGGCCTCATGATGAACTGGATGATCCTCTGAGCTCCTCTTCCGTTGGTTTACGCCCGGTGACGAAGTATCTGGTTTAGCTTCAGCGTTAGAACAGAGCTTGTTCCGTTTCCGTTAAATAATGGGTAAAGGGGGAATGGCAGAAGCGGGTAACAGAGGTAACTTGACTCACATCAAATTATACGCGTGCAGCGACTTGCTCCGGAGCTGGTTCTTGACGATGGCAAGGAAGATCTTGGCTTGCTCCTCCGTGTACCCAACGCTGCGGGTCAGAAGCGCGAGTCCGTAGGCGTCGACGGACTCGATGGCGTTGATGTACTGGTACCGGCCGATTTCCTTGAGGTGCGGGTCTTTGGGCCAGGGCCCCCATGGGCACTGTTGGGATGTTAATATGGGACCGATGGACGACAGGCGACGTCCGACAGAAAAAAAAAAGGCTCTGCAGCAAACGCACCTTGTAAACCTGCACCTGGACGTCTCGGAAGCCGGCATCGATCATCCACGGCTTGAGCTTGTCGACGATATTGAGGGAGCGGCCTGCTTTGGAGCTTTCTTGTTCCAGGATGGTGAGGCTGGCAGAACAGCCGTTAGCAGGCACCTGTCTCGACAGAAGGAACAGGTTGCTACTAACAATTGTATGAGAGGAGAGTCTGGTTTCAGACTGTCATCATCGCTCCAGCACCAGATGGGAGCTGTTGATAAAGTAAGCTGGACTTCTCTCCCTAAAGATGGGTCTAGAGTCTGGGTGCCGACCTTCCTGCATCTCCAGGTATCCGCCTGGTTTAAGGTGTCTGGTACAAGTGAGTACTAGTCTATCGACAGGCGACGTCGGCTGTAGCAGGTCATTATATGAGGAGTAGGAATGACAGCTTACTTGTAGGCCTTGGCAAACAACTCAGGCCAGTCTCTCACGGATCTGTCCATGGGATTAGACTTATCACAACGGCACAGTACACTGCGATACTCACCCTGCAAGCGTTCGACCGTGAATGTAATCAAAATAGTTTTCGTCGTACACCCACTCCTCTTCAAAGTCTTCAATGACAAACTGCGTGTTTGGGGCGACAAACTGAGGCTGGATCGGGCTGAGATCGTTGCCTATCACCTTCGCTGACGGGTATAGACTGCACTCCGGTTAGAGACGCTGCCTCTGGTTACGGACGTAGGACGACCGACTCAGCCATGTCGAGGGCCCAGATGCCCGTCCCGGTTCCCAGGTCGAGAATAGTCTGGGGGTGATTCAAAGGAGCTACGTGGTATTTCCCTCCGAGGACTAGAGTGAACCTGGAGATTCAGTCAGCCCGTTGACAACCTCGAAAATGGCCATGCGCCACTTACACATGGTGGACCTGTGGGATGTCAGGAAATTACGATACGCGACGTATACCATCACGTAAATCCGCAAAACTCACCAAGTCCAATCGATCCTTCTCCTCCTCGTCGTTCGGGAGTCTCCAAGAGAGTCAACACTCGACCTCGTGATGAAATACCAGCGGGCCACAGCTTACACATATTTCCCCTGTCAAGTGTGAGAGGAGTGTGCTGATATGTATATCTGGATCGATGATGGGAGACCAAGCAGGTTCTTACCTTGCGATAGGAATGGTACCGCCGGCCGTTCTCATATACATAGTTCGTGACCTCGGAGGCCAGCGAGGTCAGATCACTGTCCGTATCGCTGTAGTAGTTGCTGTCGGTCTCGTCTGTTGACCACGGCTGCGGAGATCAGCTCGTGATGATCGAGATCGAGCTACGACTGCGCAGCTTACCTCGATGTCCGCTGCCTGGTTGCCAACCGACTCGTGGGCCGGCCCGGGCGGAGCCTCCGGAGCTTCCTCTGACATGGTTGGCTGGCAGTTGCTGCTGAAAACCTTTACTGGGGTATGCGAAGCCCGCTCAGTGAAGCGTTCTAGACGTTTGATCCCAGGGGGAAGGGTATCATGTGCTAAAAACAAGAATCCTTCGGGGGAAGCCAGGCAAGATATGGCCCGGTCGTTCCTCTGCGGTGGTGTGGGCTCAATCCCCTAGGGTTTCTACACGGGGAACCGGGGGGGGGGGTTCGCCGGGCTGCTGTATGCAGTGTCTGCGTCCAAGAAGCAACCCGGGGCGCGATGCGAGAATAAACTCCTCAGGGCGGAGGTCAGACGCGGTGAGTGGTGTAGCCATACCGAAGCCAAGAAGAACTGTCACGAGTAGCCTCCATGGACGCCTCCCGACGCTATCAGATGGAACGCTGGAGACGTCGAGGGCTGTGCCGAGTGCGCGGCCCGTCGGGAGCGAGCCTCCAGCCAACAGCCGAACGAGACTCGAAGCCAGAGTCTCCAGCACGTCCACTCAACCCTCTCCTGCTATCCTGCAAGCGGAAGGGGGTCGAATTGCCTTGGAGTCCGAACGCAGCAGCCGACGGGCTCCACCGCCCGCGAGACCAGAAGGGTAGAAACTTCGGCGCGGATGACGGGGAACCGAGTCTCCCAGTCGTAGTGCTTACTGGTCAACATGTCCGTCCAGCCATGCACATCTGCTGTCTGGAGAGCGCTGGTCAACGTCTGCTGGAGGGGGGTGGCCGGGGAGCGCGCGTACCTGGGGGTTCGACCACGCGGTGCCCCGGCCCTGGATCTGCGATCGCTGAGAGCCCAAGCACCACAGAGCTGGGAGCAGCCAGGGTCTGCGCTGCATCGCTAGTCGTCTTCTGCGTCTGTTCTTCTGCGCGTGTTTTTCATGATAGCGGTGGGCTCGGGGTTTAGCCTGGCGCCGGTGCTCGCTAGCCGGGCTGCGATCGACTCGTGCGATGCTCCTCACGATTCTTCCCCTCTCGACTCCTCGTCCCGCCGGCAGCTGGATTCGATCATCGTTCGACGGGATCTAACTGTCATCTTGCTTCATCCTTCCCAGACATCCAGCGTGGAACACATCCTGTGTCGTGCCCCGGAGACACCGTTGTCAGCAACCGCCTATTCTGCGTGTCGTCGAGGAGCCGTCGATTGTCCGGTAGCTGGTTGAGCGTGACCTCGTCTCGGTCGTCATCACCACCTCGATCGCCGCGAGGAAGCCCGAATCGTGTGTGGCCGATAGCTGAAAACGCCCTCTGCGAGGATTCCATCTGTGCGCCTGTCAGTGCGACCGGCAAAAAGTTGCGCCGGTGCGTCCTCAAGGCCGAGGTCTCAGCATATCAGGGAAGAGGGCTGGAGGCCATGATCGGTCATCAACACCAAGGCAACACGGAATGCAAGAGTGAATCAGGTGGTAACGAGGTGCTCGAGAGTCGGAATTTTTCTTTAGTTTCCAGCATTTTCTTTCAGCCTATGAAGAGATTTCTTATCCTTCCCTAAGCTGTCTAGCTGAAAAAAATGTCCTGGCTATAACGACTTATGAGGGATTCAACCAAAGATATCTTATGTGATTCACCAGAGTCTCACTTAGGTGCCGGAAGCAGCCGCTATGTCACAGTTCATCCATGTTATCTTGCAGGGTAGGCCGCTTCATCCGAACCGCCTGTCCATTCCTTGGTAGCTTACGAGATTCTAGGTGCCGTCTATTCCACCGGTCGCCGCTCTGCAGACGACGATGCTATGCTAACGCTGGTGTGCAAGCACTTAGCTGGCGCGTCACGAGGCGGTGACCTGATAGCCCTGCTCCCGGCGTTTTGATCATACTAACATTCGCAGAATTCGCCGTTAACACGCTGTATCGAGGTATTTCATCTGAATGGCGTTTGCAGGATGATATCCCAAATCCGTTTAGCGATTCTAGGGAATGCCTTGTGTCTGCTGTACGGGTCATTGACCTCGACAATGATATCCTAACCCTCCACAAGAAAGACGTGAACCGGAGGCTTCCACTGAGTAAGGTTCGGGAAGGCCCTGTCTCCATCCCTGTTATGGAGCCATTTGAACCTGCGCCCTTGCCGGAATTCACACTGGACAGAGGCTTTGCGACACCAAACTGGGAACCGAAATTCCATGTGGCAGAGCGACAAATGGCCTTTATCGGCAGGCTGCTAGAAGACTTTTCACACCAGTGGAGGCACGTCTTTCGGAGTCGGTATAACGATTCCACGAAGACTCACTTGTGCCATTCTCTGCATTGTTACTCTTGACTTCAAAGAAGTCGCCTGTTCTCGGGCTGGAGTCCCGGGACCGCTGGTATGGTTAGGAGCTCTACCGCAGTGGGAACCCTTCCCCAAGCGTTTCATCCATCTTAACCGCGTGTCTGTCGTTCTCTGTCAGCATTTTACACGCGCTATTGCTGCAATAGAGAGGACCTCAGACCGCGACGGGCGTGCTACTGCAACGCAGGCTGTCACAGCGTAACGTACCTTGTCCTCTCGGCACGGGAAGTCTTTCTGTACCTGGCCTCCCTCTGCGGCGTACATGCTTCCATGTACACGAAGCCGGAGCCTCTGTTCAATGGGGCTGACAGGCCTCCGAGACGAGCAGTAGGGTACCTATTCCTGGCGGCGCTGCCAGACCGTCAGGTCTCGCCCTTGCATAACCTCCCACTTGAGATCAAGGACATGGTTCTTGGAAACGTATCAATAGGACTGGTGGAATCGGTCAGAGTTGGTTGTCTGCTGTCTTTGGGCTCGGTGTTTAGATAGGAGAGTCATGGCGCTCCGGTACAACGCAAGAGGTCCTCACGACGAGACCCTGGGTTTTTCCTGTTGAGTCTCAGATCTGGCTTGATGATTGTCTCAGCAGGCCGGTTTAAAGTAGCGCGCTCTTTCTTGCCTTTATGGCATATAGGGCGCCTTCTACAAGGCATGCCACGCGGCAAGATAAATCAGCAGCGACGGTAAATGCTCCGTGTCTTGTAGAATACAGAAGGAGGTGGGTGTCGTCCTGTCAACCGATCCTACTCTGGCCATCTTCCGAGACGGCTGGATTTGAGTACCTGGTTAGAAGAGAGCACTGTACCGTGCTTGACCTACTTGTCACATGCATATCATCCAGTGCACGGAGTATAGTACATCATATCCAGCAGGTTCTGTTCCGCTGCAGGACTAGATCCATTGCAGTGTTCATCTCACATCGAGAGGAACAACAACAGACCACAAGAGAGAAGACTGTCTGTAGGATGTATCAGAAGTGTGGCGCCTTTGCAAGGAGGAAGAAGAGGCGGTAATAATATGTGCCGCGCGGAATTGTCCTGTCCTGCGCTTTTTTCAACTCCCTCCTCCTCGTATGCAGGCAGTCAAGAAAGTAGCTGACCTCACGCACTCCCTCGAGATCCAAATGGCAATGTATGTACGTACATGTACAGTACATGCAGCGAAGCAACACAAACCCCGCGCGCGGAACCCTCTCTAAAGTATGTGCGGAATGAGCAGTATAGCACTTTTCAGTTATTCCTTACCCGGTTGACGGCGATCGGCGATCTGATCTGACAGATCTCCGCGAGAATATCTCCTGCAGTAAATAAATTTCGATGACTGTCGTGCCGAGAAGGACCCTGCTCCAGTCGTCTTCACCTGGTAGGTCGGAGCGGCCGGCGAGGCTCATCTGTTGTACAGGTTGTTTCTGATCCAGCAGCCTGGCCAGCCCTGTGATACAGTTTGGAAGATCCTCCGGCTCTTCCTGTCTTACTTCATTCAAGGCCATGACCTGGGTCAAGAGAGGGCTTATAATCTTTACAGTTGTGGAGAACTATGATGGGTTGCTGTCCTGTCACCGGACGAATAAGGCACATTTGACTTGTACTCTTCTGCAAGGGATTGTGAAATTGTCACCTTTCTATGTTTCTGGCTGGCTGGCCACGTCGACGGGCGCCTGACGGCTGTGATCCTTTTTTTTTCCTCCTCGAGGGTGCGGATAACTGATAACAACTTTTAACTCTGCCATTCGGAGTGTTTTGCGTACAATTCTTGACTTTTAAGGTAATCAGCGGGAGGGAAGCATGGGTGGAATATCATATACATACCCGTCTTATCGTGAATAATATTACTACCCTGATCCACGATCGAGCCTGATACGTAAGGCTTTTTTTGTCTCTGCTTGCATGGTTAGAAGATCAAATAATTCAAATGATGTGTTTGCCTCGATTTTCTCCCAGAACGTCCCATCAACAGAAACTGAGGCATCCAGTGAAATCGTCTATATATAAAGAAAAGTCATATCAACCAGCAACAAGAACGTTCATCCCCCACAGCCCTAGCTGTCAGCTCACGCCGCCTTCCCCGTCGACCCCAGCATATCCATGCACCGCTCGACAGCCTTCTGCATCGCATTCGTTGCCTCCTCAATCACCGCCGTCACAGGGCCCTTCCCCGCCCGCTCCCTCTGCACCCGCAGATACTCATTATTCATCACCTTGTTGATATTCACCTTGGCCACACCCGCCTTGATACACCGCTGGAAGATCTCCTCCGTGAACGGGTCCGACCCATGTAGCACCAGCCGCACCTTATCCCCGACCCGATCCCGGATCGCCTCGAGCCGGTCGTACTCGAGCTGGATGCCCCTCGGACCGTACTCGCCGTGCACGTTCCCAAACGCCGGCGCGAGCCAGTCGATGCCCGTGTCGACGAACCGTTGCGCCTCCTCGGGAGTGGTCAACACGCCTGCGAGATCCGCCGTGTCGGCGACTCCGTCCTCTCCACCCTCGATCCTCCCGGGTTCCGCCTCCGCCGCGATGCCGCGCTCGTGGCAATACGCAACCAACTCCCCCGTCAGCCGGAGGTTCTCCTCCCGCTCGTAGTGCGACATGTCCACCATGATGGAATCGAATCCGTTCCCGTCCGCACTCAGATCCGCCGCGCGGCGGATAATTTCAGGAGTCTGCGCGTGGTCCATGTGTACCGTCACCGGAACAGATGCGTTTCTGGCCGCCTCTGCGGCAGCGTGGACGAGGATCCCGCCCGCGTACTCCATCGCCCAGGGAAACAGGAGGATCATGGCGGGCGAGCGCTTCGCTTCCGCGGCGCGCACGGTCGCGAGGATGCCCTCGAGGTTGTAGCAGCACATGCCCGGGACGCCGTAGCCGCCGGCGACGGCGGCGTCGAGGATGGCGAGGGCGCGGTTGTTTTGTAGCTTTGGGTGAGGCATTTTTTTCGATGTTATTCTTTTTCCTTTCCGAGGTTGGATGTCCTTACTGATTGGATTGGATGAGGAGGGAAGGATGTAGATAGATAGATAGATAGATGTCTGTATAGGTATCTGAATCTCTATCTAGGAGGCGGGGACGTCCGGACGGTTTTCTGGTTTCCAATTCCGCGAAGTCCGCTGACGCAGAGAGCGGAGAAAACCAGATGAAGAAGAAGACACAAATAATAGGAAACAAAAGTATCTCGCTACCTCCCCGACGACCGGGAGTCTCCAGCTTACCTATTTATTCGTCTCGAATCCGTCCATTCATCGGGTTATCCCCATCAGGCATTCCCCCGTCGCCCCACGCACCCCACCCCACGTGATCCCGCATCGCGTCCGATCGGACCATCTCCGAGCGGGTCCGGGCGGGCCGTCTCGGCGCGGGGCGGCGCGGCGCGGGGCACGATTCGGGCGGATTAGGGGGGGGGGGGGGGAGGGGTATGCGAGTTGCTTTCAATTGCTTTGTGTCAGACTGAGCGAACCTAGTAATCCGAAGGTATGAATGATGAAGCTCTGATTATTCGAATCTACCTGTCCAACTGACTATTTATCTCACGAATTAGGGGCCTATGACCTTCCGAATATGGAAATGGAAACCCGAAAAAATATGATATGTCAAAAGTTATGACAAAGGAAACTAGGCGACTATGTGCATAGGCAGTATGATTCCTTTATTGCAGGGATTTTGGCTCTCAAGAGGTCCAGATCAGCATGTGCTGACTAGGTTGATAGGGTTCTTGGTATACCGACAGGTTATAGTGGTAATAGTCGGCTGACAATTGGCTTATTCGCGATTATTGAACTACTGCTCCGCTTGATACTCCTGCACTTGATACTCCTGCTCACCATGCCCGTTACGTTCTACCCATCACAGACAACCCCTGACAGACCGCACCGAGAGCTTCAGGGGCCGCGCGAGTTTCTGTTAAGCGTCACCCATGGCCCACACGACCGATACGGCGAGGTCCTCCAGTCGTCGCTCGACAGCACCTGGAAGAAGCAGCCTTAGTCCCCGACCAAGACCGACGCGGTATCCGGGTCATATGTCGTCCCAGCGTACAGAAGCAAGGTTTCGTCGGGACAGTCCTGACGGCGTACAACGGCCACCATCACCTGGTGCTCCGGCCCGACGACATCTGGACGGCCATCCTGACGCAGTTCAGCCGCTTCGTGAACGCCCGCGCGGAGGAGCTGCGGCACCAGGTCGTGGCGCACAAGGGCAAGGAGGACGCCACGGTCGTAGCCGTTGGAAACCGCTACACGGTGGACTTGGGCAAGATGGCGCAGACCATGACGCACGTCCTTCACGAGAAATTGGGACCCGGAGCTGCGCGGCTGGATCATGGCCGACTTCACCACGACCACGGACACCGACCGAATCGTCTTCGCCGTCCTGATGATGGGCACTCTCAAGAAATATTTCAACTACGGGCTCCAGCTCGAGTGCGGCCTGCCCGCGGTCACGCTGCTGGGCGAGAGGCAGGACTGGGAGAAGCTAGCATCGGGGATCGACAAGCTGTGCTCCTTCGGGCCCGTCGCGAGTGGCTGGCACGCGCTGCTGAAACCCGTTCTGAACCGGTTCGTCGAGTCGTTCGCCCGCCCCGATGCAGAGTCAACTCATGATTTAATGGAACCGTATCGCCGACGTCCGCCGCCGCGGGAGCGGGCCGGACTGCCTCTCCGGCTGGATCACCGCTTTCTGCTGCTTTGACATCCGCGGGCGGGCTCTCTTTGACGAGAAGTCATTGACCAAGAAGTGGTTCGGGCACCAGCTCGAGCTCGATGGGGTGGTCTACCCCATGTTAGATCCAAGATCAAAGACGTCCGGTCCGCCTACGCGTCCGTGCCGGTCAAGCTGGACGACAACGGGGCGGAGTTCAAGGCGCTGATGGTCGCGGGGTCGGTCGGGACGAGGGTTTCGCAGCGTGCTTCGACGGCGGCTGATGGGAAGAGGGAGCTGTACTCGGTCCAGCCGGAGTCGTGCTGGTGGATCGTGGAGGACGTGGGCGGCGTCGACAGCCGCAGGAAACAGCACGAGGCCTGATCGGAAGGTGTCTGTACCTATTCATGGCCGACCTGGGTCTATCAGACAACACTCCCGATTCTCTGCCTGATTAGGTATCTCGACATGACATTGCTCAAGTCAGCTAAGTACTCGGGCCGGCGGCCGAAGCGAGGAGCGGCCGATACATTCACCGAGCACCACCGCATACTACTCCGTACAAACTACTTTCCACGCTATGTATCCACTGGCCCCGTCAAGATCAGCAAGCCTCCCGCGCGTCGAGTTATCCAGCAAGCCAGCATCTACCCGGCAGTCGGAGCAACTCCGATGCTGTTCCTGCGCCGACGCGGAAGCGCGGGGTGTGACGCGGGGTCGAGGAGCTGCTTTCTACAGCTTCAGATATCCCATTTTCTTCTTTTCTTTTAGTCTCCTTTCAATGCAGTTATCCCATGAGTCTCGATGTCAGATCTATGCTGATTTCTAGCAATTGACCCCTGAGGAACAGATTTCCGCTGCCCAGAGCCGGATAGACGCCTCACGCGACGTCATTGCCGCACCCCACACACCCAGTACACAGCAACCATCACAGCATCAACCATGTCCAAGCCCACGATCGGCTTCGTCGGCCTGGGGGCCATGGGCTTCGGCATGGCCACCCACCTCGTCAAGCAGGGCTACCCGGTCAAGGGCTACGACGTGTTCGCGGCGAGCCTCGAGCGCTTCAAGGCCGCGGGCGGCATTGCGGTCTCCTCGCTACGCGAGTCGGCCGAGGGATGCATGTACTATGTCTGCATGGTGGCGTCGGCGCCGCAGGTGCAGAGCGTGCTGTTTGACAAGGAGACTGGGATCGTGGACGGTGGGTTTTGTCCTCCGTACGACCTGTCATGCAGCTAAAAGCGGCGCGAGTACTGACGAGTATACATACAGTACTGCCTCACGGAGCAACCCTTGTCCTCTGCTCGACCGTCCCCTCCTCCTACGCCCAGTCCGTCCAGCAGCAACTCAACGCCCTCGGCCGGTCCGACATCGACTTCATCGACAGCCCGGTCTCCGGCGGCGCCAAGCGCGCCGCGGATGGCACTCTCTCCATCATGGCGGGCGGCTCAGACGAGGCTCTGTCGAAGGGACAATTCCTCCTGCAGGAGATGTCCGACACGAACAAGCTGTACCTCGTCCCCGGTGGCGTGGGCGCGGGGAGCAACATGAAGATGGTGCACCAGGTGCTGGCGGGGATCCATATCCTGGGCGCGAGCGAGGCGATGGGTTTTGCGGCCAGACTGGGGCTGGATGCGCGCGAGACGGGGGACGCGATCAAGAGGAGTGGGAGCGAGGCGTGGACGTGGATGCATGAGAATCGGCTGCAGAGGATGCTGGAGGAGGACTGGAACCCGGGGGCGAGTGCGTTGACGATTATTCTGAAGGATGTCGTATGTCCTCCCCTTCTCATTCTCGATCATATCGCAATATCGGACTGTACAACCTGCTAATGGTAGCTAGGGCATCATCACCGCAACCGCCAGACAGAACAACTTCCCGACCCCCCTCTCCTCGACCGCCGAACAGACCTACCTGTCCGGCCTGCACCACGGCCTCGGCCCCAAGGACGACTCCGCCATGGTCCGCATGTACTTCCCCACCCCCATCACCGGCGTCGTCAGCACCAAAACCCCCGAAGAGATCGCCAAGGCCCTCAACCTCGTCACGACCCTCATGGCCATCACCAACATCGCCGCCGCCGCCGAGGCCATTGCTTTTGCGCACCACATGCGTGTCGATCTGCGGCAGTTCTACACCCTCGTCAACGATGCCGCGGGCGCCAGCTATATGTTCAAGACGCGCGGGGCGGAGATGATCGACTACCTTCTCCAGAAGGAGACGGGTCAGACAGAGAAGGAGAAAGATACGGGCGACGCACCGGTCGGTAGCATGCGGATCGACGACGCGGTGGCGGAGCTGTCGGCCATCGTGCAGGCCGCGCGGGACTTGAACTGCCCGCTGCATCTGGGCAGCGAGGCGCTGAATGTGTTTTTGCTTGCGCAGCGGAGGGGGTGGGGGTCGAAGGGGGTGACGAGTGTGCTGAGGGTGTGGACGGAGTAGGCTGTTCTGTATTGTATATTGTATATATGCTTTGTTGGCACAGGAGTGTGTAGGATGACGCTGGCCGTTTTTATGTATGGATGTATGTACTTTTTTTCACTTTGGATTAGAGTTTATGCTAATACAGAGTATACCTTGGTTGCTACTATCTAATGTAGCATTTATTGCTGCTCATCTACCTCCTGACATAGGCCGGCGGTATCTACCTCTCTATTAACACGCCAAAGAAGATATGTAGCTTACAAGGCAAGACTAGTCATGACGAGATTGATAGATTAATTGTCCTCGCTCTCCCTTTCCCATTCTCACATCACCAAAATCTCAATCTCGATCTCAATCAAACCAAGCACCACTGACCCAATCCCAATCTCCCATCTCAATCCCATCCATACCATAGCACACACCCACTCCATCCCACATAACACCAAACTCGGCATCTCACTCAACCCACAATCTCAAACTCCCCCGACAACGCCCTCACCCCATCACCACCATTTCCCGGCTCCTGCGGCCCCAATCCCACCTGGAACCCGACCCCTTCATACGGCGACACATACCCCGCGGCATCCATAACCCCGACCAGCCTGGACAGCGAGACCTCGTACGACTCAGCCGCCGCGGAGACGTTGTGCGCGAGCGGGCGGACGAGGTTGGTGTGGTTGTTGAGGAGGGAGATCGTCAGGAGGATGTCGGCGTCTGCATTTGTATCTGTATCTGCGTTCGGGTGCCTTTTGGGGTCGGGGATGGTGTCGTCGACGTTGCCGGCGGTGGAGGTATGGGTGTCGGTCCAGGTGATCAGGAAAGGGGAAGAAGGGTGGGAACGGGCATGGGTGAGGTTGAGGACGGAGCCGGCGCGGGGGAAGGAGATCTCTAGGGCTCCTGCGTAAGTGCCATGGGTTGGTTATACTGGTTAATTGATTCTCGGGGAGAACATGGGGGTGCTCACCTTGAGCCATGCTGACCAGACCAACGAGGCCAGTCGTGGTTCCGAGAATGGGTGCCGACACGGGACGCATAGTGGCTTTCTGTCTTTGCTGGCAGGTAGTTGATGATAGTAGGACCGAAGAGTTAATAAACTGGGACTGTCAAGGAGGCTTGTAGACACCCAGAGAGGCAGATCAAGAGGATCTAGCAGGAGTATTTAAGCTTCTGAAAGATAGACCCAAGGTGGCACAAATGAGGTAACTCTGCAGCATCTGTCTCTCTCTCTCTCTGGATCAGTATTTGATATTTGAATACTACCCTGTGCGACGGTACAGTGCGGGGAGGTGTGGAGCAAGGAGCCCAAGAAAAAAAAGGTTATTTAAAATGGAACTTCGTACCTTTTTCTGTTCTTTCTGTTCCTTGTTTCTAGTATGGAGCAGATCAGTGGTGCTTTTTTCGTCTCCGCTTCGTAGTGCAATGACTGTTGAGTGGGTTCTGGGAGGATGAGTACTGCAGGAGATGTTAGCTAGAAGGTAGGTAGTCATGTCGGAGAATTTATATCGATATCGGGAACTTGCATCTTCACCGTGGTCGGTTGGCGCCGCGTTGGTGAAGGATACCTTGGCGGATCTTACCGTCCATCGCTTGCTTAGAGGCCATACAGCATTCATTGCAAGATGGATGATCATTAGTCAGTAATGTTGGGAAGGTTGTACAGTACGTTGCATAGTTGCTGTATCACCTGGTCTTCTCTTAGGCTACAGAAGTGACGCCATATGTTCATTCACTAGGTTTCGACGTTATACTCCGACATCTACTGTACAAACTTACGGTATAAGACCAGCAAGATGGCTTAGGAATATACACTATACCTTTGTATGTAGTACAGAATGTGCCCTATATTTCCATATCTCTATTTTGGGTTAACCCTCAAATGGAGACTACGGCATGCACCTCTGGTTTTGCCATCTATACTACCGTTCTCTGTACGCCGTACGGAAGAACAGTCACTGCTCGAAGGGTGCAGTAAGTGAAGAAAAGGGGGGGGGGGGGGGGGAAAAGGGAATGGCAAAGGTGCCTTCACGTACTTCTTGCCCTCCCTCCTGCTATGACTCCTGGTTTCTTGAACTCTTCCCCCCTGCTTACCACCATCTACAAGTTTATGAACTATATACTATTGCACATATCTTCTTGGTTAATGGGAAGCTAGGCAGTACCGTTTTCCCTTTATATATATCCCATATATTCTCCGGGGTAATTCCTTATCTCATCTACATATAGCATCATCTGAGCTTCGAAAGTTCTTGAATGAACTAGAGCAGTGGGAGCGCAGCAAAATTCCTTGCAATGGACATTCAATTTGAAATCGCTTCTGGAGAGAGCTTTAATCAATACATGGACTTAAATCGGGTTCAGTCGACCAAGTCGAAGTTGTCGGAAGGAGGACCACTGTTCTTGTCTCATTCATTGTTCAGGTGCGCCAGGAAAGAGAACGGGCTCGACGCCAATTGAGATTTTTTTTTCCAATATTAATAACAGCTTTTCTTCTGAGATTATGATTACGAGCAGTGCTCAAGCCTCTGGGATGTTCACAACGTCTATAAGTCCAGTTCCATTTCCTTTACCCTGATAGACTTAGATAACCAAGCTGTCTAGAGCCGTGGTGGCCAGCACCTGAAAGGGACACTTGCCGTCTTACCTACTTGCAATTCTTATATACATATCTCTTGTCTTGCAGATCGACGGTCCACCGCAGACCTTTAGTTCTTGCTGGCAGTTGATTAATCTTACATTTGATGTCATCTTGGCAGGTATCCCAGCAACTGGACGGGACCGACAATTAGTTTCATCCACACACAAAGTTCTTTCCATGTCCGGTTCTATTGATACAAAGGTCGACAACATGTATACCAAGATTGACAATGCACACAAGGTTGTAGCGCACTTCTTTTTCTTTTTCCTTTTTTTGGCCGATATGTTTTCTTTTCGATGCCGACTCTTATTGAGCTGCTTCGTGCGCAGATTCAGGCGGACCTGCAGGCCCTAGTCCCTGGGTCTAGTTTTGCGATTTCATCCTACCCCCTGCTGGCTCTGCCCGCGCCGCGCCCCCGCGTGCCCCTGCCGCTTCGCCGCCAGGACCGGTGCTTTTTCCGTCGTTTTTTTTGGCGCTCCCCGGGGCGCTAGACTTCTAGTCTTCTTTAACTTGATATTCCTAAAGGCTTTCTTCTGCGCCATTGGATGGCAGCCAGCCATGAACGAAGGTGGAGCTGGCAAGAGGTTGTTCTGAGAACTTGTCGGACACTCCATCAGATCTTGTGGAGGCGTCCGGTTATGTGTCAGTGTCAGAGTGGACTGTACAAAGCATCTGTTTAGCACTGTCATAGCCCAGGAACGAGGGAGGGTCAGCGGGAGACCCAAGGCTGACACCTCTGTTGACACTCTGGGTGTCTGGGCATGCTTACTGCCCATGATGATGGCGAGCACCGGTGGCCGCTGTGGTGTTTGTTTGGTTCACAGAGCATAAGAAAGAGTGTTGTGAATCGAGGAGGAAGGCATTACTCTCTAATTTGCTTTAAACTCAGACGAATATCCAAAATCTATCTATCTATATATATATCGAAGACAATTAGTTTCACGTATCAATTGGACTTGGCATCTTTTATTTGACCAGAGATGTTTAGCATCACTTTTTTTATTTTATTTCGGATCTCGGTTTTCTATTATAAGATGCTATCTATCCCCCATCCCTCCTTTATTCTTTTGCTATACTATGGCCGAGCTGGTCTTTAAACCTGCATCCAGCGTCACATATTGTCTCTACTGTGAGACTGTCTAGATGGACATTTTCGTCGTATGCCCGAAGGAAAATTCGTCTTCAAAGCCAATGTCCGAGCGCACCAGAGTCTCTGCGGCAGGGACCAAGCATTCTATCAAATGGCTTCGTTTAAAGAACGACCCCCTGTTATGCGTCCTTTATTTTTTTTCCACTACTTTCCAGGCACGGTTGGTCATGTTGTCTTACACTAGTTATACTTTCTAAAACATTAAAGCCATCTATTGATTGATATATGCCACAGAGAGAAGTAATCGCCTTCTCTAGTCCTCATTGTTCGTTGGTGACGATATTTGGCGGAAAAGTGCGCCCGCTTTTAGATTCATATAGACACACGCACCCTAGGAGAGTTGCTTGTTATCATCGCTCTCCTGCTCCTACTGATTCTTTTCTTACTATTCCAAATTTTCCTGCTTTCTAGACAGAACTGAGGTTAACATCTCACTGGCCGGAGTTCGATGATGTGCGAGGAATCAGAATCACATACAACAGAATGAAACAGGATGACGGCAAGGGCACTGTGGCCGGCATCTGGAATGCCGTCCTTGGATGGTGCTTTTCTTCCGACTAAGAACTATATAATCAGACCAGAGCAAAAGAACAGAGAAGGATTTTCCAGATTCACTATATACCATCCTACCTCTGAACAGTACTCCTGCTGTTTAGGGCTTGTCCCTTTCATTGTTCTAAAACCATCGGTACAAGGGAATAGACCCGGTGCTTAATTACATGGAAAATCTCTGGACTTTTACAGTTCATACGTACGTCGCTGTCCCGCCCGCATTGCAGCCAGCCAGACGATTCAGGTCTATCACAAAAGCGAGGTAAGATAAGTTGCGTAGGCGGCAACCAATTTTACGTTTTCATACTGGCCGAGGATATGCAACAGCTGATGCGGAAATCCAAGCCACAGCAATGCTGTGGTTAGAAGCCTCGATTCATCTCTCGTTGACTGCCACTCCCTGCTACCATGTTCTGGCGGGATAACGAGTTACGGTGGGAAGGTATTGGGATAGTTTGCGATGTCTCATATATGGATATATGAAGGAGAGTACCGGCAACGCCTCCTACCATTTCGTATCATGCCGGCTTGAGCGGGAGATATACTGTACCTTCACTCGCGGCTCATCTTCTGTGACCAGCTGAAGGCAGGTGCTACTCATCTGACAATGGATAATCTTTTTATGGGAACTCTAAATACGTAATAATTTCACAAAATCCTTGAAATTTAAGTCCACCTAAACTAATCTATCCATAAACCTGTGTAGCACTTGACAAACATCACGGATGGATGGACGCTCTTCTCGTATCTGGTCACAGGATGTACCTAACCTAGTAGACGTGCTCTAAAAAACTGAGTGTAGAGATTCGCTGTCCTAAATCAGAGTATTTCAGAAACAGCATCAGAACATGGTGTTGAGACATCCATACATCAATTCGAAAGAGATCATGAACTGACAGGCATCCAGTCCAAGATTAGGAAAAGGAAATGATAACCGAAATGATTTCCCGGCAGCCAGCTGCAGGTAGGAGTTGTGCATCAAGGAAAAATATGCTAATAAAAGGGAAACAATTAGGCCCCGATCCGCTATATCCTGCCATAGGGTTGGGATCGCTACAGCATGCATGCTAGACGCTTGTGAAACTCGACGAGAACTCTGGCTGAGCAAATTCAGTTTCTTCCACTCTCCTCAAAACAGGCATGCCGGTGTATAACGAGTCCGCACATGCAGTGCCTAGGAGGCAATACACCTAGTTTCGCCAGTCGGGTGGCACAGGAACCACCGCGCAAACAGTTTTATGGTCTCATTGTCCTTGCGCCTGAAGTCATAGAGCTTTGTGAAATGTACGATGAGATTCTTGGCGTCAAAATGTCCCTGGAGGATACGGGCGTGTTGCGGCCCCATGAAGGAGAATAGCAGGACCTAATCCCGATTCATCGGAATTATGTGCAGACTACATTTGGGGCATGAGCAACAAGGTGGGGGCAAGAAATATTTCCAGTGGGAGCAGAGGCCGGGGGGTTTCTCACCGGAGCGAGGACATGTTCAATCAATGATTTGGTGCTGAGGCGTCCATACATGATTCTGATCAGAGTGAGCAGCTCGCCATCTTTTCCATCGACGTTGTAAATTATTGAAGCAATCATGTGGGGGTATTCCTTGCCTGGTAGATGCCCAACAGACACCGCATGCCAGTCAGGTCTATTAGGAGGGCATAGAACTCCTCAAGAGGCTTGAAATTGTAGTCACCGTAGCTGTGCATGAATGTGAGAATAGAACTACACAATGAGATTGACATTGTAACACACGCTAACTTTGGACAGAGTGAAAATGTACTCTATGTAGTGCCACGGCACTTCAGGATGAGTGCTCTCCAGATGCAGTTAACACATGGACTCATACTCATCAAGGTACAAAGTCACTCCTCGTGCGCAGTCTGTTGGCCTGTTGTAGAAATCTGACAACTGTGTCTCCATGTCATAATCGGGAAACTCCTCATCTTCATCTTCAAGATCGTCCGGGTTTGGGAGAAAGTCTGCTGGATATGGTTTGAAGAAACAAGGCTCAAATTCTGGATATCCATTTTCGTGGAGGCGCATTGGCAAGGCGCAAATCTAAGCCTCCTCAAGCTCGATGGGTCCGAATCGTATTATTCGGAGCCTGGAGAGTTGTTTTTCGAGCTTTCGCAGCGCACTGCGAACAGCCTTGTGCTCGGGGGGCTCGATGACCTCGGCCATTGAGATCAGTAAGAGGGGCGGTTCCGAATACTGGTGGACGATGAGGAGTATGTGAGTCGTGAGATGTCCTTGGGAGGGACTAAATAATAAGTCGAAGGAGTCGGATGTTGGCATGCTTCTCAAGTTGGCAGGGTTGCCCCGACGCCTTTATTTTGGCGACGCCATCATTAACCGAAATGGACCCTTTCCGTCTGCGGGAGCCTACCTATGTACATGGGTTGGATTGCCTATTCCACTTCAATCAAGGCGCACGATCCCAATCTCAATGCTAGTGAGATAGGGCCTAAGTTGGGACTTGGCATTCTTTGTTTGATTTTCTTTTCTGTTCTCCCTTTCTCTGTCAATCTCTGGGAAGTCTCCGTGCGACCAGTATGGAGATGGCGTGTTTGCTTCTGCAAGGCACATACACAGAAAGACATCGAAAACTTCATTCAAGAAAATATATCGTAGCCGTTGGTATTGCGGAAGAGTCTCCGATGGAATATGCGCTCCCAGAAATAAAACGTCGCTCTCAGGAGGTATTCCTGGCAAACGTCATTTTTTTCAGGATTGCCAGTTGTCGAAACGACCATGGGAAAAGAAAACGGGCCCTTCAAATCTTTCGGAAGCCACAGGAGGATAAGTCTGGTAGAAAAGACAATTGCTTCATATAGATTATCTCGGGAAGATGCAAAAAATTTAAGCAAACAACTGGTTCCATTCACTCAATCTCTCCACTGGAAGTCTTAAACGCTTTAAATATTCGCACTCCCCATTCTCCAGAAGGTCAACTCGAAGCTTGAGTCTAACGCATTTGTTCACTCCGCACTAGGTATGTGACAATTCCTTTGGCGGAGACTAAATATATACCAGTCCACCGGAACGAAAAGCCAGCACAGAACCGTGTCCAACCTTGCGTTAGAGTACCAATTTCCGGGACCGTTTTTGGTGAAGAAATTGTAAGACGAACATATACGGAAATCTAAAAATCCAGTGACACCATCTCGAGACGCGCTGGAATATGTTTAGAAGGAATAATAGCAGGGGCGGAGTGGAAGTCGGGAGCGGCCGGGCGGGACCGGGTCCTTCCGGCGTCTTGGCATAAGCACGTGACCGTCTGGGGATCCGCTGCCCCGGATCAAATGCTTACTAAGCTAGCTAGGCCGTCTACGGCGAGGTACTATTACTGCCTTCAGTGGTGAGCGCATCCTCTCATCATCTACCATCATCCTGGATGCTCCGAAGACAAGATGTTTAAGGGTACCGATGCTTGCCTACCTGTAGCAGGGGAGACTGGCCCTGCAGCCATCCCTGTCGCCCGGGACCGGATCCAGGGTATCTCCACGATGACATGGCGTTAGGTGCAGCAAGCCGCGCTGCTGGGGTGAAGTCGGTTGTCGCGAGTGTCTTAAGTACCGATCCCTAATAATTCCAAGATGATACAATCTCGGGAAATTTTCAGATGCCGTGCACGGCCTATGTTTTGCTGGGTCTGGAGGAGGAACAATCCCCGCACCACTGAGCCACGCCCAGCCATATCCCTTCCAGACGACCAGGAGGATTGCCGGTGGAAAACGACTCAAAAGACCCTTGGTGATTTTGGCTGATATACGGATTTTTCCATGCTTTCCTCTCTTCAGAGCGGAGAAAGCGGAGTGTCCGGAAATGACGCAGTGAGCCATCACGGAGGAGCGGGTACGCTACCAAGCAGAATTCATCTGGCCTTTGCTCTTTACAGATGCTTTCTGCTTATACCAACTGCTGGCCACTGGAAGGCTCCATTTGCCTTGGACTGTGGCCCTTGGCCGTGCTCCCGGGTCTCCCGACACGGCCTCGATCATTATGATGTGGTGAACTATGACACACCTGTCAGAATTGGACTTGCTGGGCTTGTAGTCATGAGGAGAAGCTTTTGCTGGAACTGTCAAAGATATGGATCTAAGATATCAAGAAGAGTGACAGGGACCGTCATATGAGAGCTGCAGTGCAGTAGATGGAGATGCAGACTGCTGGTGCTCGGTCCTGTTTGCGGGGAGCATGGGCTGGAGCTCAGTCGTTGGCATCAGGCCAAGCATTGTTGGTGATGGGAGAACCGATTGAATTGTCTGACTGACTGTGTGTTTCATAAGAAGAACTGCAGGGAAGCAATTAACTCGAGGAGGAGGGCAGTGGTGCTAGGGGAGTGAAGTCTATATACCGCTGCAGCTTCTCCAGGCGCGCCCGCACCCCGGCCCGTGGGCACCGGAGCTCCTAGAGACCCTGGATGTGCGCAGCCAACCACTGTGTCATTACAACCTGCTTCCCCTCGTTTGTCTGCCTGCAATCCCATTCTGCCCTCTTCCATCTCAGTCACATCCACTGTCTCTGCTGCATCTCATCTTATCTCATTTCATCTTGTGCGATCGTTTCATCTTCCCAGCTTATACCTCATCTTTGACAGCTGCAGTCAATCGACCGGCTCGCGTGCTGCGGTAAGTTTGCAGTTCCCACGTCATTTCAAACCCCATTGCGATCATCTGCAGTCATCTCCACTCCTGCCGGTTCCGCTGCAGATCAGACATTTCTGATCTGACCTCAACTGTGTTGACTATATGGCATTTTGTTGTCCTTTTTTTTTTGCCCCCAGCACTGCTGCTGTTTCGAATTTACACGCTGGGCTGCTCGCTGACTCGCATCCAGACAGGCCGTAGCACGGTCGAGGGCGGTTCTTCCGTCGTGCTCTGATCTGATCATGTAGGTTTTGCTTTTCCGTCTGCAAGTTCCAGAGCTATCCCTGTTCTTCTGCATGGAATGCGATTCTGCCTCATCCATTCCTTGCTGGCCTACTTTTGCTGCTCCCCGCAGTAGCTCGCTGATTTTGTGCTACCTCGCTAACCACTTCTGCAGCTCCCTCTCGTGCCGTCATGGCCGCCATCAGCCTCATCGGGCGCGAAACGGGCCTGGACAGGATTGTCAGGAACCGGCACCGGCACCGCAACTGGGCCAGCGCGAATCCCGGTGTCATCCTAGTTTTCTGCATCGTCTTCATCGTTGCCGCCGGTATCATCTGTCTGTTCGGCTACCGAAAATGGATGGCACGCAAGGCGGAAAAGCAGTCCATGGCCGGGTAGCTCAGCTGGTTGGGCCAAAACGTCTGATGGATACGAGTTTATGAAGACAAACTGTGTGGGATGTGGATCTAGTCGTACTCGTGGTTGATGCTGCGCCTATTCGACGGTATTTGCTACTGCTTTTCATGTGGGTACTACGCATCCATTCCGGTTGTGACGGGCTTTAGATTCTTCGGGTTGGGAGTTCAAGGCACCCATCGAGCGCGACCGATTCGTCCTCTTTCGATCGGCTAAACGAGCTCACTAGGAATCTGGAAATTTGCTGTCGGCCGGACGGGAGGATAATCTGGGCGAGTCTACAGTGCTTCTTTGCTCATGCTGGGAATCGACTTCAGCTAATATCTAATAACATTTGCATGCAATCGTCGTTGTGACGTCTCCGTAGTATCTCTCTTACGTTCTTGAACAGGGATGCTTCCCTGTTCAAATCAATCCCCTCCAAAGCAGAGTTTCATCTCATCAGGTACAATTATGACATCGACTCTATAATACCTCCGGCTGCCCCGCTGCGGGCCCGTCGGAGCTCGGGCCTCCCGTCAAGGAGGGGTCGTCCCCGCCCCCGGACCCAGTCGCTTAGTCAGCACTTTATCAAATTCCGTCCTCGCCCTCCTCATAGAGTAAACAATTTTCTCGTCGCGATGTTGCGAGATGCTCTGCTTATCTCGAGATTTAGGCTTTGACAGCAGCAAGAAATCCTCTCCTCGGCTCTGCCGAGAGTATGGAATGGAGTGTCAAACAATGAAGCTAGAGAATGGTCTAAATGCATTGTGGATTTCTTTTTTTCTCTTTTCCTTGCCGACTCTGATTAAAGACTTGCTCTGCAAGCAGATATGCTCTTTCTGGTACCCGGTTCCTTTCGTTCAACGTCTGCGTGTATCTTCCTCGAACTTCTTTGTCATCTGAATGCTTTTTGCCCTTCCTTTCTCGAGATCGGAGCTTGTACATTACAATACATACAACAATCCACTTCAAGTCTAAATGGCACTGCACTGCACTGCGCACAATGTCTTGAGAGAAGCCGACAAGGTTCTTCAGCTTCACTGCTTCCTTGCTTTAGCTTTTTCTTTTTACCTCGATGGAGATACTCTCCGTCGTACTCTACGGTACATAGAGTCTGTACAGCACTCTAGATTCTGTCTGGATGGTGGTTGCCTCTACTTCTAAGGCTACAAGCAGTCAGTTGGGCATTGGAAACCACATATAGCTACCTGAGCTACCTACTTACCTAACTTCCAGGTAACCAAACCAACTAGACTAAGGTGTGAAGATGGGAGGAAAGAAAAGGAGGAAAGTGTCCTCCACTATTATTTCTGGCTCCACGTCTACCTTCACTACCACCACAACCACCACTACCCCAGTTTCCCTTCCAGGTGCAGGTCACAACAACCACTGCTCTCTCAGCAGCCTCACAAACAGCAACTCCCTCCTCTGATTCCAATCCTCCTCTCCCTGGAATAAATGAACAACTACAACCCTGACGCTGACTCCTACTACTTGTACATCTACCCTCCAGACCATGACACTAACACCAACATACACAACCTCAACTTCAGCAACAGCGACTCCCCAACAGGCGGCAGGCCGTTTAAGTTTCGCGGCGGCGCAGCCGCCGTGGGCGCGATTAGGGGTGCTGGTGTCGTCCATGCACGGGGCGCGAGGATAAGAGACAACAGGAAGGATAGGGATATAAATAGGGATAGGAATATGAATGTGAATGTGAATGCGGATGCGGATGCGGATGCAGATGCGGTTGCGCTTCGCGGGGCGATCGAGGTGGGTTTGTTTATGGGGAAGATTTTTGTGTTTGTTTGGAGATGTGGTTGGAGGTTTGGGAGGCGGGATTATGGCTAGGTATTTATCTATGTAGGTGCCCGGGTAGGTAGGTACCTAGGTAAGTATCTAGGTAGGTAGGTAGGTAGGGCTGATGGGTTTTGGAAACGGGTTTGGATGGAGGAGAGGAGAGCAGAGTATGTGTATGTTATGATTTTGGCGGGCGGCTTGACAAGAGAGATGCAAGTACATCTGTACATAACCTAATTTGTGCAGAAATGCAAATTCAAGACTTGGTCCTTATTATTGCATTGTTCTTGTTGAAGTGGGATGTGACAGATCTAAGCATATACATACATCCCTGCGTTTATGTTCCCATTATCACATATCACGTTCTCATGTTCTTTGAGGCCTCATTCTCCTGAGTTGTTTTCCAGACTTCTCTTCTCCATCATCTCCTCCTCAGCTCGACCGGACTGGCGATCTTAAACGGTCATGACTTCTACTCCCGGGATGTATTTACTGCAACTGTTGTGGCCTTCTGCTCTGGGTTGTGGCCTCATGGTTGTGTGATCATCCACACATGCTTTTCTTTAGTGGGTACAGCGCGGAATATGGAGTAATTCGTCGGAGTCCCCTAATGGCCCTCGAACATGAGCCTTGCAGGGCAAAACGACTCCCCGTAGTTGTCAGCATTCGTGAAGATCATTGATTCATTTTAACGGGTGCTCATGCAGTAGGCTTAGTGGGATCAGCCTCGAGCCTTCGCGTCCAGGTGGTGGGTTCTACACTCTACGCGCGTACCTCGGTGATATAGAGACGGTCTGTGAAGCAAGATCGATTGCCTGTCTGAGACGCGACTGCCTGTGAAAATAACCTTACTGGTGAGTTTGTCAGGTTGCCATCCTACAGTACAACAGGATGATTAAATTTACACCTTTGGCGTCGTTGACAACGTCTTCTTCTTTGTGGACTCCATGTATAATCTTGTTGCGTTACGAAGCCTGCTGCTTGGAAGGTTCTCGCCGGGTATATGTCAGGCCCGGTTGACTCTTGGCGGCTCTATTCTACTTGTTGTCGTGAAGCTCTTGTCTATATACGGAGAATACCATGATTCTATCTTTATTACTTTGCTTCCTAGTCATTATGTGGCAGTATTCCTCGCCGGTGCGTACCTCCTCTCCTTCGGCCAGTTGCCCTATGTAGGAACTCTGGAAACCATGTTGATTGAGTGCACTGCGCTGCACTGTACTGTGCACGTGGATCTTATTTGTGCGAGGCTCATTCCATTCACTGCTTTCTTTGTCTGTCTTTTTGTTGAGTCATTCCTTTACTTTTTTTTTTAACTTGGACAAAGATATTCTTTGTCATACTGCACAGAACATATATATGACTTGCACGCTGGGTTCTGGATGGATGGCTGTCCCCGTCTGCTTCTAAGACTATAAGGCGAGTTAGGTAACCTGGGCATTTGGACCTGAGTATCTTTAACAAATTTAGCTACCTTAGTATTTGCTTGATTTATCGAGACGGAAACGAAACAATCAAAGGAAAACCTGACAAGGAGAAAGAAGGGAAAAAATGACCTCACTCTCCACTTCCAGCTTTGCATCCACATCCACAACCATTGTCGCAGTTCCCTTCCATGTAACGACCACTGCGCTCTCAGCTTCCTCGACAACCATTCTTGCCGCCTCATCTACTGTTCCTCTCCCCGGAATCAACAACTACAACCCCGACACGGACTCCTACCGCTACATCTTCCCTCCAGGGCACAACACAAACACCCACAACCACACCGACGGCGATAGCAATAGCGACACGAACGTCGTGCTCGACCCACGCCGGGGCGGGGGATTCAAGTTCAGCGGTGGTCGTGCAGGCGGCGCAGCAGCTGTGGGAGCGTATCATAATGGTGGCGGTGCCGGGGCGCGTGAGGCAAGGCTGAGGAATAAGTTGACATTCAGCGCGAGGATGGTGTTGATTGTTGCGGTGCCGATGGTGGTTGGGTTTGTGTTCGGGGCGTGGGGGATTTCGAGCTGTAGTTGACACATGCTTACCTACCTGGTAGGTATGTGCCTATGGACTCGATGGATCATGATCTTAGGTATCATATTACGATATGGGGGGGGGGGGGGATAGATGAGAGCAGGCTGGGGGAAATGATCTTGGTGGGCTTGTATTGCTTTGTGGATGGAAAAGATTGAGTATAGACATTGGGCATTGGCAGAAATGCAGAGATGAAATAAAAAATTATGTGATGGTCTTCTTTTCCGGCATGCTCCTCGAGTGGTAATTTTTATCTGTCTCTCTTTCTCCTGTCCACTAACAACATGTATCATGTCTTAGCTATGAAAGGTTTTGAGTTTCTGATAGATCTTGCGCTCGCAAAAGCATTTGATGTGGATGCATTGCAAGGTGCTTGTTTGCTTAAACATCAATTCGAACCGACAAACACAGATTAAGGCGACTTTGTGATCTTCGAAGGAGGAATAATAGCGTGTCGCAGTGCTCTCGACTTTAGCATAAACTGCAGACAGTAGAAGGCTTGCTGTCCATGTTCGTTCCCCGAGGTTACAGGCTGTTGGGAGACCCGTGATTCGTGGCCCCTACCTGATCTGGTAGGAATGCGGTACCGCCCGCACATGATTCGCACCCATCCTTCTTTGTGTCTCCCTCTTCAAGCCATTTTTTCTCTGCACATCCTCCTTCAACTTATGTTAGCCGCCACCTACATGAATCCGTCATTCAGATTCGATCAGAATCAATCAGTCCAAAAAGCAGGGTGGACTGGCTCCTTTTGCGGAGCCAATTGGTGGAGTCATTAGGAGAGCTGCCAGCCATACGCAGGAGCCCATGAACCAGGACACTTCCAGCAGGGCATTCTCAAGAAGGCTCTCAGGCAAACCCGACAGCTTAGAAATCCGAAAAGAAGCTGACCGGCCCTCTGCAAGAATTTTATGATTAGATGGGGAACGCGCAAACGCCCCAGAGGCTGGACTGCGACCGTTGATATAAGTGCAGCAGCGGAGTCGGGACCGGAGGCTTCAAGTGTGCCCGCTCAAGAACGATCCCAACAGCCGGGGCGACGCCCAAGCGTCCGGGACTTGAGCCCCGTGGGATTGAAACGTGGATAGAGAGCATTGCGCCTGTCGAATACATCCACCGCTATATTAAACTCTCGGATATCCTTCTCGACAGTCACCGGTAGTACTCGCAAATGGATAGCCTCTCTGCAGAAGCACCGACAACAGGCAGGTGTCCGGAATTGGGTTGAGCTAGCCGCACCATTGTTTACAGAGTATTCCGACATATGGCTCGATGGAAAATTTCAAGGCTCAGCGCACCGTGCGGTCGCGTGTTGCGCCGTTACCGACGCCGCACCCGGCCTTGCATGTCCCGGCACTTGGTACAGTGTATTCCTACCTAGGTCGGTAGTGTATGCATACTAGTGAGTATGATGCTCTACTGTGCCAATGAGAATGATCACCGAAGTCGTGGTTCCTGCAGGCGGGATACGGACACGCATCACTGTTCCGCGCCGCCGGCCAGCTGGGTGCAGCGGAGACAGACGGCAAGTCAAGGAGCCTATCACCAAAGTCTGGCCTACAGGGGTTATCACGCTACTGCGCATGGATGCCAGGATAACACCACAGCCGTGGTGTTGCTACTGCCGGCTAGTGAAGCCATTCATGCAGAGGTTTAGCGCGCTGCAGGTTATTCAAGGACCTGTCTCCATTCGCAATGCATCGAGAAAAGATTGGCTGTCACTTCTGCAGTGAGAAGCGGGGGAATGGCACTTTTATATAGTCGGATCCCCAGCCTGCTGTTCTCGGCACTGCACTTTCTTTCACTTGGGTTCGTTTATCCTCGAGAACGCCGCCTCTCGAAGTCATGGCTCAGAACGAAGCAACTGGCAATGTCCAGGAGAGCGCTGAAGCTGCGGCTTCGAGTCCACCTGCCGCATCTCCTCCACCTGATGAGCGTGCTCTGGAAGTAGATGTGAGCACCTGTTTGTCCTTGTTAAGACGTGATAGAACAAATAAATTGCTAACGTGGTCCAGGAAACTGCAGACACAGATTCAGCATACAACGAATCGTAAGCATCTCCAGCCATCCGAACTTCGCCTTCACAATCTTGGCTGACAATTTATCACAGCATTGGAACTGCCAGCTACGTGTCATCCCTCACCTCGAGCATCCGGAACTACAAGTAAGACTTCCATGCACCCGCTTGCGATTGGCGGCAATAACAGGCTATCCCATTATCAACAGATATGAGGTGCGGCCTTAATATACGGACCGGGCTTCGATTCATGTGGAAAAGCTTACTCACAGTCGATTTAGAACGGACGCCGATATCATGCGTATCACGAGGGGGCATACGTATTGGTATTTCATCGAATCCCGACAAAGTCATAAGCGACTGACGTTTCGCTAGCCCAACGATGATGAGGAACAAGACAGGATGGACCTCCTTAACCACATTTACCGTCTTACTTTAGGAGGCCATCTTCACCTTGCACCCATCGGCTCGAACCCTCAGCGGGTGTTAGACATCGGCACAGGCACAGGAATTTGGGCTATTCAATTTGCCGAGTGAGCTAAAACCTCGTCTTGTTTCCTTTTAGATTTGAACTGCTACTGAACATGGACTGCAGAGAATATCCTTCTGCACAAGTGATTGGTACCGACTTCAGCCCTATTCAACCCCAATGGTAATTCTGCAGTCAATCCCCATCGATGTGACTAGCACTAAGCCGAACAGGGTACCGCCAAATTGTACATTTGAAATCGATGACTACGAGCAGGATTGGCTGTATACAAGGAAGTTTGACTTCATACATGGGCGTGAACTCAATGGGTTTGTCGCCGATTACGACCGTCTTTTCCGTCAGGCATTAAGCCTGGCGGATGGCTTGAGATGCAGACCGCGGCAGCATATTTCTACTCTGACGATGGGACTGCCGAACAGGCCAAGTACCCTCAGATGTGGTTACAGCATATACGTGAAGCAGCTGAGAAGTTTGGAAAGTCCTTTTACGAATTGCCTAAGTGGAAAGAAAAGATGGAAAAAGCAGGATTTGTGGACGTGAAAGACGTCCCATATAAGGTTTGTTAACAATCCAACATACTTTTTACTAAAATGCTGCTGAATACTGGTACACAGGTCCCAATAGGCGGTTGGCCCAAGGATCCTAGGCTGGAGATTGGCAAGTATCAGCAGATTCAGCAGATTCAAGCTGTTGATTCCTACACCTTTGCGCTTTTTTCACGTGTCCTTGGCTGGAGTAGGACAGAGATAGATGTCATGTGTGCGCAGGTGCGGAATGAGCTCAAGAATCCTAATTACCATATGTATATTATGCTACATTTCGTGTATGGGAGGAAGCCATAGGCTCAAGTCACCGAGCCGATCGCTCCCTCACCGTTCCCGTGTGTTTCCAGAATCTCTTTTCCTTTCTTCGTTTTTCTGCTTCCACTCCTCACGAGTGTGCAAAGGACGTTGGCACACTTGACTCTCCCTTGGGTGTTGGCCGTCGGCTGATCTAAGCTGAACGTTGAGAAAATCCTTTCTTTTGTCATTTTTCCTTTCTTGAGTCGATAGCCATCGCGTTCCTGGTTTTTCTAGTCATTCTTTGATGACAAATAATGAAGTATATAAATCGCGGAGACTCAAAATCTTGATTCGAGTGGTCCGTCTTTAGATATCCATCGGTTCATTGTTTTAACAAATAGAGTAATCTAACTTGTGCGCCTCATTCTGCAGCATTAGGAACGATACTCTTGGCGCGGGAGACACAGGCTAACACCACCTGTTGCCTTAGCCGCAATAGACAGCGATATGAAGATATTCGCCATCACTTTGTTAGACAAACCTCTACCACGCTCATGGAGTGGACCTTGCTGACTCTTGGAGTAGGAATGAGCGACCGTGTGTTTGCCATCCGGCGATTGCACTCCATCCGAAACATGACCTTCTACTGCATGCCTAGCGTAAGCATGCTCCGTAGGACGCTTGACGCTGGTTTCGTTGCAAACCCCATCCAACTTGTTGTCGGAGCTAATTTTGCTATCGGGGTACTGTACGAAAGCTATGGTATTCGTCGATTATCTCCAACATCTTTCTTTCTTTGTCATGTACAAACTTTCTTAAACATTGGCATTATTCGACTTCGAGACCATTGTGATGTCGTCATTTCCAGTCCTTGAATGCTTTGTTTCTGTGACTTGATCGTTTATCTTCTTGATCCGCTTTGTTGTTATTTATGTCCTTGAGCCTTGTTCCGACGAGTGTTAGGTACATGCGTCGAAGACGACTGCTATATAACTCTGCTTGCTGCAGAAGGCTTCTGAGTGTTTGTTCTCGCTCTCGTTCTCGTCCACGCTCGAAGAAGGAGCAGTCTTCGACGAAGAGACAGGCTCGCGAGATCGATGGAAAAGGGATCTTCTTCTCTTAACTACCACAGCGAAACCATCCATTTCGATTCAATTCAACTGCCCCGTTCTGTTCATACCGGAAACTACGATTTCAGGCTAACGCCTTTGCAAATCGGATTAGATTCAACATGTGCCACTACACCTACCACCACTTTCCCACCTGCGGCCACATCAGCAGCTGGACCGTCCACACCTGCGTCGAGCACGCGCAGCAGATGCGCTTCCTCCGGTCCTCGGGCCACGATCCCCTTGTCCCGCAGAAGTTTCCCTGTCGCAGGGTCGAATCGAGCCATGATTTGCTAAAAGATGGAGGAGAATCCTGCGCGCAGTGCTGGAAGGAGAATTCGTCGTGGTTCTGGACTTCGAGTGTTTCTTCATCTCGCTCGTTGTCGTCTGGTTGGTCTTCTTCTATAGGGCAAGTTAGAGGTGGAGGTGGAGGTAGAGGTCGAAATCATATCATCGAGCTGGAGGGCCTCTCGAGTGAATTTCCGAAGATCGAGCTGCGGACCGAGTTGCTCGTGTACGAGAACCAGAGGGAGGTTGAGCGGGCGGGCGAGATAAGGAGGAAGTTTGAGGAGATAAGGCGGCTGAGAAAGGAGGAGGTGAGGAGAGAGTGGGAGGAGTTGATGAGGAGAAGGAGGGAGGAGGAGGAGAGGCTTCGTATTGAGCGGGAACGAGAACAGAAGAGCAAAAAGAACGATAAGAGCAGGGTCAAGGGGTCCGAGGTGGATCTGAAGGAGGAACGTGGAGTTGGAGACGAGGATAATCGTGAAGGGGCACAGGAAGGTTCCGATGATGACCAAGAACGCTTGCTCTACAACGTTAACGACGACAAGTACGCAGAAAAGGACAACGCCTCCGACGAATGGTACAAGCCTGATCGGCGTCCAAACCGCTGGGTTCCCAACGGCGCGCCCACTCCCGAGTTCTCCCCAGTCGACATCGACAGCTGTTTCCAGCGGACGCCTCACTGTGTCTGGGACGTCAAGAGCGTGGATAAGTCGCGGCCCAATACCTGTTCCCCTGTCCCTGTTCCCTCCCCTGTATCTGAGGTGAGCGAGATCGGGTACAGCAATGATAATGACCACGATGACTCTCCATCGGAGACTTCCTCGGACGACTCTATCATAATCATATGCAACGTTAACTCGCCCACTCCTCAGCACCTCACGCTGCCAGGATCTCCATCTTCACCATCCTCGCTCCTCACATTTTCTTCAACACAGGCAGTCGTCGCCTGTCCGGCATCTAGGGCTAACGCGGAGAACGAATCCCCGAACCCATTCGATTCCACATCCTTCGAGTCCGACGCGGCGTCACTGTCATCGTTATCGCCGAACCTTGAGGAGTGGGATGAATCCCCTAGAAGCAATGCCAACGACGGCGACGATAAGGTCCTAGAGGACACACCTGATCTGGTCTGGTCAGAGGGTTCCGTTTCCGACTCTGACTCTGACTGTTTGCCGTCTTCCGGATCAGAGACGGAAGATAAAGTGGTTTGGAATCTGCGGTCGCCTTGGCTTTTGGGTGAAATTTCGACTGCGATGCCGTTGGCGGGGTTAGGGATTCTTCATGTCTAACATTCCTCGTCTTACCTAATCTAGAGGGAAGAATGTGGGTTTGTGAGGGGACGTGAGTTGGAGGTATGTGTGAGGTTGGTATGTACAGTACATACAGTACAGAAGTACTCTTGGGCCTGGAGGTCTCCTCTTCATCTATTTGGATTTAGTAGCAATATCTTTGGATTTAATGCGGGAGAAAATAGACAGGGAGTTGAAAATGGAGATAAAAACATATTTTTGATAAAGGTCTTCCTCGAGAGACAGAAATTTCGATGGACGTACTAGTATACGAAACCAGAAAGTTGGAAGTCGAGGGAGGGAGCAGAGACAATGAGTACGTAGGTATATTATTTGGCTGCGCCGCTTCTTTTTACTTTTACTAGGTGTGCATGTGATTCTGGATATCAAGAATCGAAAAAAAATACAAACCAATAAAGAAGCGTCCATAGATTAGACGTTTCTGGGTATTGGTAATAATACTTGTCTATGGAACCATGTTCTCTGGAAAGTTACCACATATGTAATTTCCGCAGAGCTTGAATACAGTTAGCATAAGAGCATGATAGCCTGAAAAGAGACACTGTGTGATATCGGAATCCGGGTAGTTAGAAGAAGGTTCTTTATTGCAAGTTGATGATGTGACTTGAAAACAGACTTTTGGTGATTGTGTTTTCTTGCCGTCTTCGAAAAGGTACGATATGAACAAAGGTCTTGAAAACAAAGGTCATTATCGAGAGCATGAGACGACTGCAGTGTGGTGGGAGCTCCCAACAAATCAAGGCTGTCTTTCAAAGGCAAAAAGAGTCAGCAGATATCCTTGCAGCACTTGAAGCAATCAATACAAGATAAGACCATATTAATGGGTAGATTAATAGTAGCGTGCTCCCATCTGTCACAACTGATATCAATAACTCACAATACTACAATACTTTCTTGATAGGTTCCATCTGACGCTCAGAGTACTCTTCGTGTTGACGCTGACTGCTGTGCTGCTGCTCCACCAAGGCACGCATACCCAATCTCCTTGCCACCTCCGCCATCCCAGCACTCCGCCAGACCTGAGTCTCGTAGTAATCAGAATATGGCCCTGGTTCATCTGTTGTCTCATTGGTAGGTTCCGCTATCATTTTCCCACCGTCAGTCAAAATAAAAAGTACACCATTCTCATTGATAAAGTCGGGCTTGTCTAAAACCACGGCAAAAACCTTATAGGGTTCCCTTTCTTGCTGGAACCCGACTGGTAGATGCTCGCTTCTCGCGCATGGATAAACGCGGGTTCCACCAGTGGAAACGTTGTGCAGCGCGCCCACCGACATTTCCGGTCTGAAACAAAGTATCTCTCGGTGGAAGAAGATGATTGAGCTAAGTGATACATTTGGGGGCTTGTGAAACTCCAAATGGATTGTTTTGCCCTGCGGAAAATGTGATACCACTGCGGAAGTAAATGCCCGTGCGACGGTTTCGAGGCTGTAATTTCCCCCGGAATAGTGCAAGAACGGAACGTAAATACTGTACCGGATATTGGGATCAGTTGCTATCGCGTTGGATGTTATGGTAATGGCCTCTCCTGGTCCATGAGTCACGGAGAAGTCTTCCAGCGAAAGTGCCTGGGCCTGGTTGCTGAGGATATCTTCCGCTGGTGACAACTCTGTCTGATCTGTAGGTTGGCCTTCATCTTCATCCAATCCATAATCGTAACCCTCGTCGGAATACAAGCTTCGGTGAAATACCAATTTCAGATTGTATTTCATCAACCACGTGTACTGGCACCGCTTCACGCTGATTTCATTCGCTTTCGGGGAAGACCTCCAGCTCTTCGGGGCTCACACCCAGCAGCAGTTCAGCGTCTCTGGGATCCATCTTGAGTCGGGATCTGAGGTCCACTAGTATCTTGGAAGGAAACTTCCGATTGAAAGTGACCCAGAGAGGACCTGTTCCCAGCTCATATTCAGGGTTTTGTGCCCATCCGACACGATAGCTGTGAGAGGTGATTACAATGAGGAAGCCTTGAAAGAGTTTGTCGTGTTCGTCCGGGACGACCTTGGCGATTCCTGGCAACTTTGGAAGTTGCGAATCCTCGGTGGTAGTTTCCGCGTGCCTGGAGGCTTTCCGGCGGGCGATCTCTCGTCTTTGGTGCTCCACGCAGGAAAATACGTCCTGTTCCGCATAAATCTCGAAAGAAGCGTGAGGATAAAAGTCAAATCCAGATGAGAGATATTGGAGGAGTGTCGTATGATCCGCATCCAGAGGGATAGTACTGTAGACCTGGAAAGCAAAGGCAGGAGATGGTGCAAGTTCAGGGTCATCCGATGTTCGAACACACAAGGTTGCTGGGTGGCCGGCATGAGAGACAAAATTCTGCTGCTGCCAGACTGGTCTCGAGCCTGGTCTTGCAGTCTGCTTGGATCGAGCCATCTCTAGAATACTTGGTCTGAAAATTATGGACAGGATAGGGTTGGGATTCGGGGAAGAGTTGAGTTAAGGAAAAGTTCTTTGAAGTGTCGCCCCCCGCACTCTGAGATAAATACACAGTTGCTCTAATTAGCGCCCGAACACATGAAATTTCAGCAGTGCAAATTAACAGGTTGGTCTCCCAGAAAAATGGTCACATAGGATACTCGTCGCTGGGCAGTTGCTGAGCATGTAAGCTGAATGGCCAGATCGGAGCTCAGTTGAGAAATGGTGACGGTTGTAGGGGCTCCTATCTCTACACGTCCTATACACGTCCCCGTTAGCTTGACTAACCTTCGTAGCGAGGATCGCCTAGCAAGACCCTCGCTTACGGTCGAATGACAGGGGCCGTCTACTCTCTTATCTTTCAAATTTGAACAAGATGGGCTTTTGGACCAGATACAGAGAATGCAGGGTATGCTAAGGATACCGTGTCCATAGAACTACAAGTCGCTGACTATACTATAGAGACCTGCTCCAGCTGACAGATTCACAGTCAACAAGAGCTATATACTGCTGACAGTCGGCAACTTAGGCATCGAACTGCCAACTTATATGCCCAACGGGCCGAAGCCATTGTTCCCCCACATGCCATACCTACTGGACATGGTCGCTGCACTCCCTGCAGTTCCTGGCAGCGGGATACTTGCATAGTTGTCCACACGAGGGAAGTGCATCCTTGACGTGGTCGCCCATCCTGCGCCCGTCATATGGTTGGTGATGAAGTTCCGGCCAAGGTTGCTCGAACCGCCTGTTGTCGCTAGAATCTTTTGCTTCGCAGTGTTGAGCCAGTCCCCGACGATCTGGTCAATCTTTGCCAGGTGGTGATCAATCCAGAAACACCACAAAGTGCGCAATCCCCAGTGCGTGACGCCAGCAGGAGCTGATGGTCCATCCAATTTTGTTCCAGGGGCGGCAGCAGCGTAGGCCGAACCCCAATAGTTTTGATCGAAGGCGGCGCAGATTTGCTCGATGGAATTTGATGGAGTTGTCCACGCGGTTGTGATGGTACTGTACTGCAGGTAGGAGAAGACATTGGCACTCTGGCAATAATGCTATGGTTAACAACTGCCATTTGCTATCTGTAAAAAAATCTAGGGCTCCTACCAGAATAACCTCTTTTATGAGATCTTTAGCGGTGATGAGTAAACTCAATTCAGGCCTTTTTCCTGTGTCCATTGCCCCTTTATGGTATTTGCTTCTCCCAGGTATAAAGAAAGGAGACTCGGGATGTCTGTTCCTCCAAGCACAGTAATGGTGCTCATAATGAAGTTGGCTGGCTCGCTGTCATTGGGATCCAAGGATCAGAAGCGCATAGTTGGCACCATCCTTTTCGCGATCCACTCGGGTCAGTCAGGTTGACGGTCTCCTGCACCGGGATACTCCCAGTCGATATCAACTGCATCGAACCAATAGTGGCGCATGAAAGGTTAATGAATGTCTTTCAATTTGCCGGAGACAATACAAGATCTCCAAAGACTGACTAGGTAGTCGTGTGATTATCGTCAAAGGTCCAACCGCCCAAGGAAATGCCGACGACGAGGCCACTATTGCGAGACTTTAATGCTGCGAAATTGGAGAATGTGGATGCATCAACTCCAGGCCATTATGCTAGCCTCCGATGAAACACATTGTTGTTTGCCTGCTAGTCAGAAAAAATGAATGACCTTTCCGCGTTTCAAGTTCTTTTATCGTCTTGTCTGCTCGTTCATCCCCACAAAAAAACGAAAGAAAGAAAGAAAGAAGGTGTACATAGTTCTGAGAGCTCATTGTCTCATATCTCTTTATTCCACCCCAACATGGATATCTCCACTGCAATATGGACAAAGAGGGTACTCAGGCGTTGTGCAGGATATGCATACTGATCGAAGCGAAAATCTATAAATAGATACCTTGAACAGCGTCTGTCTCCAGCTATACAGACACATATTCACACTCAAGTACTCAAACTCAATCCAAATACTCAAAACATTGATCTTGACAAAGAAAACACATCTTGCGCGTTATAGCATTATATTACTCGTCGACTCCGACTAAGAGCCCCATCGAAAAGACCAAACTAAACCACAATGCCTGTTCACCGCGTCCATTATTTAGGGTGCAAGGACACGGTTCCGGAGAATGCGCCGCACAGCAAGGCATCCGGAGACGCCCGGAAGCGGGGTCTCTGTAAGGAGTGCAGGGAAAGGCAATCAAGAAAAGAGCAGGAGAAAGCAGAAGCGGAGCAGCAGAAGCAAGAGATGGAACAGCAGAAGGAAGAAATAGAAAGACTGAAGAAAGAAATAGAAGAGCAGATGGGGAAAATAGAGAAAGAAAAAGAAGAACAGAAGAAAGAAATGGAATGGCTCAAGAAAGAAACGGAAAGGCTGAAGAATGAAATGCAAAGACAGAAGAAAGAAGTTGAAGGGCAGCAGAAAGAAATCAAACAGCAGAAGGAAGAAATGGAAAGACAGAGGCAAGAAATAGAAAGACAGAAGAAAGAAAATGAAGAGAAGAGAAAGGACATTAATATGGCTGCAGTATTGATGTCAATGGCTCAGGCATTGCTGCAGTCACAGGAGCAGCAGAGGACAGATGGGCAGCAAAGTTAGCTCACAAGAATATGCATCTCTTCTTCTCTACTTTCCATATTAAACTCTTTTCCATGTGGACTTCACTATCACATGCTGTACATCCACTCATGAATCACCGTCACATGTCACCCCATCATTTTGATCCCCTTCAGCTCCTACCCTTTGACACGCCATCAGACATATCTGCCGTGGGGGCGAGAGTGTATATATACCAGTATGTATACACCGACGAAGGAAGAAGGTTGTAGAGGGGAGTAGATGGTATAAGCCCTTTGGATTCTACCATTCAACCTGCCATTAGATCCCTTTGGCTCCTGCTGATGTGCACAAGAGTCGCCTTCTTTGTTCTTCTTGCATGTTTTTTAGAGAAATCACTGAATATCCCTTTCAAAAGAGAGAGTCTATTTACCAATCTTTATGTGTTTCTTTTTGCCATTTTCAACATGAAGCTTCTAAGGAGATGGTGGAGAACGATAGGTGAGCTTTCATAATGCATTAATTAGATATGGCAATGATTAATTTCATATAGATCTAGGTTTCCCATTAATTCTAGGCCTTGCTATTGCTCTAGATGTAATCAACTTCGCCAAACTATATAATTTAGTATCTTTCAAACCTGCCAGATCTGCCACACTGCTATAAGAAGAAAAGATCGAAGTTGACCATGAAGGGAAATTTATGGAGGAGTTTAAAGCTATATGGATTCAATATCAAAGGGATAGGCAGGAAGGAAGAGAATAATGGAGTTATTAAAAACAGTCATGATTGCCCACTTTGAGCCGCTGAACTAGCGTATTTCGTGAAGCCTCATTATAGGAGGCGAGCCGAGAGGTAGTAGGGTAGTAAGACCGCAAGGTCGACTACAGCTCAGTCCTTAAGGTGCGGAATAAAAGATTCAATTGGATGACTTTTTAACAAGTAACTGTCCGGAAGCAAAGAAAAGACAATAATCTAGAGCACACCTGGGCCTGGTGTATACCCAGCGAAGACCCCCTAGAGAACTCCCTCCACTAAAGATGAATGAAGACACGTAGCGACATACACACAAAAAGATTGATGACGTGGAAGGGATAGTTCGCCCGACGAAAGAGGGTATTCGCCGAGGGCCTGTCTTCTTATGGGACCGGGAACTGCCCCGACGAAACGTCTCAGTACACCGCCTGAGCAAAGCAAGGGGTTAACAGCTCACAGAATAAAGGACAGCAAGGCGCTCTCCGCGATCCAGACCCGTTATCGATGGCGGGTTGGGGCTTGAAGCTTAACGCAGTTAAGCAGTCTGTGTTGAGATGTTGCCCATACTATTGATATACTGGCTGCCTGACCAGGCTGCCTACTCCAAGACGAGTAAGTCCTGAAACCGATCCGCGCGGGTTACTAGCACAAGAAAGGCATGAGGGCCAATTTAATGGCTCAGGTGCGTCAGAGTGCAAATATCCCTCTCTGGAAGAAGGACTGGCAGAGGTGGTGCACGCGGGACTGGAAAGTCGAGATGTCTTGATGGTATGTGATTCCCTCTCCAAGCGCACCGTACACCCCTACCTGACTATCGCGAAACTCTATCTGCTCCCACAAGGCTATGAGTCAATCTGCGCCGTGAGCTGCAAGTCCAACGGCATCCTTGTATGGCGCTCAAGTCAGCGTGAGGACTTGGCGCAGCTCTCCTTGCAGCCTCGGTTCAGCCCTTCCCCCACAATGTTTTGAACCAACATCATCCTCAGAGCCTCATGTCTACCGGAGTCTTTTGCCAGAGCTTGGCGGCTCAAGACTGCTCAATGATCACGGAGATAACGGTGCAGACAGGTCCACGCTTCAGCACTAATCCCAGCCTTCCGCGGAGGGCGCCGCAGCCAAGATGTCGCTGACTTTCACCTCGTATTCGGGTGGAGATCACCAATGATGGCGCAGAGAGGTCTTTGTCCTCAATTACTTGGCGATGCAGATCAGCGAGCTCCGCGGCATGAACGACTCCCCTCGTCAACGCTGAGCGTGCGCTTCAGGAGCCCAGGACATGCCGTCCGCTTTTCCCGTGGTGTGAAAGATATACCCGTTTCCCAGAAGTAACGCGATGTGACATTTTGGCATCTTTAAACACGACTTCAGCTCCTGGACCAAAAACTGAGAATCGTCGGAGAGATGATTAGGGTTGGACAAGATGCGCGAACCGAATGGGTTTAACCATCCACACGTGTCCAGCAGGGGATGCCAGTGTGCGGATCTCCTGCTGCCCTGCAGCAAGGATCAGTCCTGCGGAGTGATGGAAACTGATTGCATGGTAGCCATGCCATTAGCAACATCAAGGCATAGCGGGGAACGAGGAATACGAGATCCTGATCTACTAACCGATGCGCCTGGGAAATGCATACATAACAAGGCATCAAGGGGCCGGCGCGCGGAGAGCGACCACCAGATTTTTTGCTCTCCTTCTCAACTCCAATGTGCAGTGCATGGCACGATGGCGCATCTCACTCGGTTCTTCGTCATCACTTTCTACATCGCTCTGCTCTCTCATCCCGCGAGCGCGTGGACCCTTGTCTGGAGGAATGCATCGGGCGATGCCACTGTCGAACACAGCCAACGCAGCCAGAGCTGCCAGAAAATCAACCATGCGCAGGGGATGCAGTTCGACTGGGACCCGGAGGGGGACACGTACTGCCTTTCCTTGTACCGTGACGCGGACTGCAAGGATAGAGCAGGCTTTTCGTGCCCCCTGTGGAAGAAGAACGCGAGTCAGCATATTTCGTCCTTCGATGTGAAGGCCGATGATGATTTCGGCCCCTCCTCGACTACTACTGCGTCTGCGACATCGACGTCGACGTCAACGTCGGCGACAACCACTCTACCGAGCCAGACGGCAAGTCGACAAACGAGCGGGCCATCGCCATCGATTACACCTAGCTCCGGCTCCGGGAACTTGTCCGGAGGAGCCATTGCGGGAATCGTCATCGGCGTCGTTGCCGGAGTTTCCATAATCGCCGCGGTGTTCTGGCTCCTCGGTCGTCGATCGCGAAAACCGTCGGAGAACACAGTTGCGCCGCCCGATGCACCCGCTGAGAAGCCCCCTGAGCTGCCGCTGGACAAGTCGGCCATGGCGGCGGCCGAAAAGCCGCCCGAGTTCCCGATTGATTCTCCTCCAGAATCGCCAGTCGTGCTACCGATCCGGCGGCCTCCTGGGTCGCGGATAGTCGAGCTTCCGGGGAATGACCACGCGGCGGAGCTGAGTGACACTCAGAGGGCGGTCGAGCTGGAGGGTTCCAAGGCCGCTCAGCAGCATGATGGATACGGGGGAGATGTGTCTGGGAGATAGTGTTCATATGAGTTATACTGTGGTAGATATGGCCTCCGCGCAGGCATGGAAAACGCAATGAGTACTTAGTTTGGATGTTGTTTTCTATTATACCCCTATTCGATACCCCTAGTCCCTTCTTATTTCTTTTATCATGCCTATACATCCGTCCGTCTTACACTTTAACTGGTCCACATGCTGATGACTCCACCGCAAAGCAAAAGCGGAAGTGAGCTCTCTTTCTGTCTTTACGACATGGGTGTTGCGATATGGTATAGTATAGTATAGTATAGTATAATACCTCGTAGCTAACGAACGGACAGATGGCTTAATCGTTCTGTGCCTATTTTTTTGTTTGGAAGGAATGAGATATACCATATATCCCTCATGTAACCCGCGCCCAATTAGTCAATCGATTGTGAATTCCATCTCGAGTTATCAAGTATGTACTGTACTCCAGGCAAGGTAAAGTCGAAACGAGGAACGTACCCCCATCAACCATCACTCTCGAAATGAATCCCTCAATGACCTAGGTACCTAAGTAGGTAGGTAGATATCCTCATTGTTTATTCCTCTGAAGCCTTCACCACTGAAGTCGCAATCAAATCAAATCTGAATGGAGGCTTCCATTCCCTTCTGGCATACAACATGTCTACCTAGATATATAGGCTGTCCGGGTCGGGGTCCCGACACAGACGGTATAGGAAGGCAGAGGTATGTAACGCCCGGGCGGTGGGGGTTCTACCGTGTGAATGAATATAGAGGTCCTATATAGCTCATGACGCATCTTATTTTTGTGCCTGTATGCCACCGGAGATTTCCAGTTAATCGCCTAGGATGCTTCCAGGAGCATTCACTCATCCTTTATGCTTTTACAATGGGTCTGACTGCTGTGACACTCACAACTAGGCCCAAATAAAGCAGTCTGTATAACTCCTTTAAAGAATCTGATCTAGATCCCGGATACAAGCATATTCTTAGACCCAGCAGTAAGCTTATGCAGATAATGATCAATGAGTCGTCCAAGACCGTCCCATTTAACAGTTTCAAGTAGGCATGAATCGACTCAACTGCGAAGGCCGGTCTCAAAATTTATTATTCGTTGCGGGAGGTGATTCTTGTTACCTGCTTATTAGTGATCCGGGTTCTTATGTTCTCAAGTGATTGTCCTGACAATCTTCACAGCTGCACTCCCTGCCCAGATAGATATCTCGCTTACGCTATTTAGGCATTGTCTCATCGAGTACTGATGTTCCCGGAAGAATCCGAGAATGATAGACTTGTTCACCTTCTCCGAATCTCGATTAGCGAAACTCAGGGCCATCCTCCTCGACATTTATCAGGCCTGGCCAGATACTTGCATGGTGTGGCGATCAATCCGTACCCTACCCTCGAAACATGAATGATGGTCCAGGTCCAGGTCCGGAAAGACGCGGATAGGGTCCTCTGGACCGATTTTTCGATCGCTCTCAGCCCCATGTATGGAGGAGAAGCCTCTTACAGGATCTATGGCAGCAGGAATTGACGGTGAGGAGAAGGAGGTGGTGGATTGATTGGTTTTCTAGTGCCTTGCTATGTGTGCTGGACTGGTAAGCATCTTCACGGGATATTTAACGGATCCTGAGCCGGCTATTTAGAACCTAGATTGCTAATGCTTGCGTGTCTGTTTTTCGAGTCGGAGGACTACAAAGAGGGCAACTCACATGGACACGGAAATGTGAATACTAGTAGTTTCAATTGTGCTCGTTTGAGCGTGACAAATACCTATGCAGCAGCCCCCCCGCTGTGGAATTTTATAGTTCCTACGGAAATATTCTGCAATGCCGTGTATACAGTCCACCAGCAACAAGAGCCTGCTCTGCGAAAGCCTGAACAACCGGCCACACATACACCAGCATATTGTCAGCACAGGTTTTATGTCTGTTTCTCCATGTGTGGATAATTGTCTTGCTGACCCCAATTATCATACATAATATTTCATACTGCTGTGAGGTAGTGATATGTGAGATTGCCACAGATAGCAGACTCGGAGTAAGGTTATCCGCTTTATTCTTTAGGCTCTAAATTTCTGTGAAGAGCATCGTACTTTGATACTTGTAGATAGAATCAGATGGTATCCAAGTGCGTACTGTACAGTAAATATGTACAAATTCCTTCAGCCAGTGGTTCTATGTATAATACAGCACACAATTAACAACACCCCCAACTCCGATTCCGACTCCCTCTAGCCGAGCCGTCATCAACTCATTAGACTTTTACAAGACAAGCAAACGTAACCTGACATGAAACCGCCAAAGGAGTGGAAAGGAGGATGCAAATGCAAGAAGGGTATAAATTCACGGATCTATAAGTTCATTCGTTCATCATCATCGATAACTCATTCTACTCGTTTCCGGCACAAGCAGTGGTCTCCGCCCCTTCTTCAGGGACGGTGCTAAGCTTGACGTCGTCGAGCTTCTTCTCAACAATATCAACAACATCGATATCTTGGCCTTGTTCTTGTCCATCAGGAGACGGAGACGTCCGTCCACTCTGCTGCTGCTGCTGATGCTGCTCCATCTCCTTGCGCTCCTCTTCTTCCTCCTTCTCAACCTCCTCCTCCCAGCTATCAGCAACTTCCTCCGTCTGAGTCTGCAGCTTCTTCTGCCCCGCACCAACTCCGGAGCGGAGGACCAGACGGTCCCGTGGTTTTCCGTTGCTACCGCCGTCGGCCGCAAGAGCAGCGTACATCGACCCGTAGTTCGGCCCATTCGAGGCCGGAGGGGCGCCCCACGTCTTGGCCGCGTTGTTGGTAGCATCTGCACTGGGTCTCTTCCGCGACGCGACCTGCGCCCATCCTCCTTCAGTACCGCTAGAGGCTGCGGCATTGGCAGCGTCTCTCTGGGCTTTAGCTTCCGCGGCAGCAGCACGCTGCGCCTCGCGCTCCTTCATCCTCTCCCGTTCCCGGACCTTGACGCACTCACCGACGGTCATACCGCCGATGCCGGTTCCGTTATTATTGCCGAGACCGAAGAGCGGCGGTGTCCACGACGTCGGTTTCAGAACGAAGACATGGCGATGCGGTTCGGGGTCGAAGCTCTCGCTGGCGAACCCCCAGTCCGCGGCCAGAGAGTGAACAAACGCGCGGAGAGGCGCCTTGGCGGGCTGGAAGCGCACAGAGCGCTGGGTGCTGCTTTTTGCCAGACCATCCAGGGTCGACTCATAGCCCTGCAGGGTTGACAGGGGGGTGGATGAGGAGAGCTTGATGTACATGTCCAGCGTTTCTGCGGAGTAGGGGAGGTTGGTAGAGGAGAGGAGGCGAGAGGACGTCGGATTAACTAACGTGGTTGACGGGTCGATGTCGATGTTCAACGCAGAGGCCAGGTTGCGGTTGCGCTCCAGACGCCGACATTCATCATCGCACTCCAACGGTCCCAGTGACGGTAGCTGTTGCTGCTGCTGCGTCTGACCCTTCGAGGTCACAGCTTTTGCAGCATTGCAGCGCTTCTCCTGCCGCAGCCGTCCACAGCCACATGTTACAGTGACCACGGTCGAGCACGGCGTCTTCTCGGGGCATGCGAAGGGAGCGTGACAAGGCTCCGTACAGGGATGGCCGCAAAGACTCTTGGTCTTCCCGCAAGCCTGCTGGCAGGGCGTAACTGCATCCTCGCAATCTCCCGGGCGATGACACTGTTTCTGGCACGAATGGGAGCCGCACTTCAGCGGTTCGCCACATACCAGACCGCACCTCGCATCGGTCAGCCAGCACGGCTGGTTCTTCAGCACGCGCTTCCCGCAGAGACATTTCTTCTCCGTCAGGAAAGGGCACTTGGGGCAGCTTTCCTCGTCGGTATGGCAGTTGTGCGGGGTCTGCGGGTGCCCGCAAGGCTTGGGCCGCTCGCAGTTGAACGTGCAGGGCGGCGGTTTCGTGCCGCAGGGCAGCGGTGGATGCAACACGGTTCTCCCGCAATTACACGAGATCTCCTCGAAGATGGCTTCCCTGCAGGTACTGCAGCTTCCCTTGTGGCACAAGTCGGGGCACGTATGCTTCTCACATTTGAGTATGCGTCCGCAGACTCGGGTACAGATGTGTTCCGCCTCGATTTCGTCGTCTGCCCGGTTGGCAACATTGAGCGATTTCAGCTTTCGCTTCGTCGCCTGGCGCTCAAGTGCCTTGTGCTCCCCCGGACAGCAGCGCTCAGTACACGAGTGCCGGCCACAGTTCATAGTGGCCTTGCACACACGGAAACACTGAGGCGGTTCTTCCTTTCCTTGGTGACATATAGTGCTGAACTCGCTTCGACCGCAGCGGCATTTGATCGAAACGGTCCGCAAGCATGGCCGACAAGGGCCAGTATGGCAGACCATTGGACATTCATGTCCACATGGGAGAATCTTTCGGCAGGGTTCCTGACAATTGGGTATGGGATCCTCACAGGAAGTTCTAGGAGTGAACCCAGGGATCTTATCCAGTGGCGTCTTTCCGCATGGGCATCTGAGAACAACATCAGGGGACTTCGGACAATGCGGAGGATCTGCGTCTTGAGGATGACAGCTCCTCTGACAGAAATGGACACCGCAGTCAAATGGACGGTTGCAAATCTCTCCGCAGTTGAAAGAGCCGATCCATCCTTCTGTCTGGCCCGTCTCCAGAAGTCGCCTGCTTGGGATCTCTTCGTCCTTCGAGCTGCACAGCATTTGAGTCTGCACCTTGCCACAATAGCACTTGGCGTCGACCTTCACCTCGCACGCGCCACAGAGCCCCTCGTGGCACGGCCGAGGACATGTATGCTCTCCGCACGGCAGCAGGTCCCCACAGATCTCACCGCAGCTCCATCCATTGACGTAGTCTGTATCGACGCATCGCTTCGTTGACGAATTCTTCCCGCAAAAGCAATCCTGCGTTGGGCCCATGGCAGTGCATGGAGGGCAGGGCCCAGCATGGCAGGTCGAGTCGCAGGGATGCGGGCACCCTTTGCGGGGGCGTGAACACGTTTGTCCGCAGGAGTGTGGAGGGAGACCGGGCAGCGGACGGGGATCAATCTCTTTCTCGCACCAACAAGAGTAGGTCGAGGGAAGGACATCCTGGGGTAGGTTGCAGCCGGGACAGCGCCATTGGCGCGGAGCGTCGGTGCCATTCTCGCCCTGCTGCTGCTGCTGCTGTTGCTGGTTGTGGAAGACCGATCCTTCATTCCTTGACCACTTCTTGATGCAGCTAAGATGGAAGACGGACCAGCAAAGCCTGCATGACCAGACACGGGATCTGCGTCCCAGTTCGCCCGCGCAGATCGGGCACTCGTAAAGGTTGTTGGCGATGTCCTCGTGGATGCGGGTGGGTAGATCTGGCGCAACGGACTTCGTCGTCACTTTTTGCGCTCTGGGCTTAGGCTGCGCTGGCTTCGATTTCGCCTTCGTAACTGTAGACGCTCCGGACGAGGGTGCAGGAGCAGATGACTGTTCCTCTTGTTGCCGTCCAGGAACAAACTCCGGCGCATCAGCCCTCAGCTCGTGTCCCTGCGTGTCTGTATCTTTGTGGTCGTGAGGCCTGTCTGCTGATGTTTCGCCCGTATCCTCAGGGACATCCTCATCCCGCGTCAATCCCCTTCCAAACGTCCTCCCACCTATGACCGTGGTCTTTGTCGCGGGCTGCCTCTCTCTCTGACCAGCTCCACGCTCCTGTCCGCGCGGTCGAGGTCCGCCCCCTCTGCCGCGGCCTCTTCCTCGCGATGGCCTTCCGGAAGGCCCCTCTCCGGCAGCATTTGGCAGCGTCGAAGTCTCTCCCTCCGTTGTCTGTTGCTGCTGCTCCTGCGCATGTCTCCTCGGACGAGACTGCGTCCGCCCATGCGCGGACTCCCCTGGCGTGTTGTTCGCCACATTTCCACCGCGACCTTTCCCCCCTCGTCTTGACATCCTCGGTCTCGGTCTATGCGACTGTTCTTCTGCCTGTGGCTCAGCCATATTGGCGGTTCGGGGACCGGCGGTTTCGACAATTGTTTCGGACATCATGCACCAGAGATTCTAAGAGTCATAAATCGTGCCAGTTGTCGTTTCGATCGATCGTCCGATCGACGCTTAGCGGATCGAGAAGGGATCGCGGGATCCGCGAAACCCGTGTAATTGAAGCAGGAATTGTCCGTCGAGTCGCCCTGTCAGGAACGAACGACAGGATGGGGCTTGAAAGAGACCAGCAAGGTCCCGACCAGAGAGACGCGTAGGTTAAGGGGGACACTTGACTTGAGGGGAGGGGGAATCGCTGTGCAGTAAGAGACGCCCGGGAAGGAGAAAGAAAGAGACGAGAGGAGCGATGCCGAGAAGATGCCTGAAGACTCATCAGGCGCCGCGGGGTGGCGCCGGTGGCGAAGGCGCTGTGGCTGGGGCTGGGCATGTGGTCAGGTGATAGGCAGGTGCTGATTTGTCAGACATGTTCCGAAGCCCAAAGTGATGACTCAAGAGCTGACTCATGGTGACCAGTGTCTCGTCACCTTGCTTCTATCCCTGAGTACCATGAGTCAGTTAAGAGTGTACAAACTGCGTTCTCCCACCGAAGACAATGATTGGTATCCATTCTTGCCGGAATGCATTCCACCGAAACGGTATACTCTATGGTGGCTTCTGGATCGGGTACGGGGCATGCGATTAGAATGATTGGATACTCTCATGGTGCATCGATAAAACCCCTTGCAAGAAGGATTCCGTCACCTACGACCATAGGGTGTGGAAAACAGGGCTTCCCGTCCGCTCAGCCGTACTTAAGCCACACGCCGGGCGGTTAGTAGTTGGGTGGGTGACCACCAGCGAATCCCGTCTGTTGTAGGTCTTTATCTTTTTGCTCGTCCTGAAATGGGAATTCCAACCTAACTGATTAGACTTTCCTCCTTGGTACACAGTAACATCGATCAGGAGACCTTTGTCATGCTGTCGATCCTGCCATTATACATTCAGACACCCTGTCGGAGCGGTCTAGTCACTTAAAGCATATTGATGGGACATCCTAAATCAAGTGTGTATTTATAACCATCTCTAAATATGCTCATGTCATGGTGGTCTCCCATCCATTCTCGATCATCACGTCCATCCAGTAGACATCTTCCTCCTCTCCATTAATGGCCGTCCTATCAGTCCGGTACTGACCATCTATCTTGGCCCATGTTTCCATAACGATATCCAAACAGACGTGTATAGATTTCGGTGGAAGGATATGAGGGAACGAGAGCAGGCGGCTCTGGATGAACCCACGCATTCGTCCAACTTCAACCAGTTCCTGTGATATGTCCGGTACGTTTCCGTAGGGGAAGATTTTGGGAATCCGCAGAGGATGTTGTCAGCAGGGTAGTGTTAGAAGGTAACATCCTCAGCTCGCTAGAGAGAGTGACCAGCGGGAAGGGCTGAAAGTCTCTGGTTCCAGATTCCAGCGGGATCGATCTGAGAAGATCCAGGGCCTTCAGGGGAAATGATATGAGCCACCGCTTACAGATATAAGTCGAGATATTTCCTACACTTGTGCTATCATTATCGACGATTTGAAATTCGCGCATCAGACGACGGCGCAGCAGATCCGGAAACACATGATACAGTTGAACTAGGCCAGTAGAACGGTACACCTCGGCCAAGGTAAGAAGATCCCAGGTAGGGGTCCCCCGATCCTCGGTACTAATCATATCGAGCTCGACAGGGTGTCTCAGCGCGAGAAGACATTCTTCGAGTTTAGCTGCGGTGGCGATCGCATCCTGCAGCTCTCTGATGTGCTCTTCGGAGATGAAACGGCGCGAATGGGAAACCTTTCGTTGGCGACGGATTAGACGACCGATCTCTTGACTGTGTACTGTGTGTCTCTTGCGATGCCGGTCGAAGGGTGAGGGACCTTACGCAAAGGAAAGTACTCACCGATGTGACTGGTCCCCCAGAAGGGTCCAGCTGTTTGTTATCTGCCACATACGCCAGCAGCATCTCCCAGTAGATCAGCGATTCATGGAAGAAGTGGAAATTGTTGTTGTGCCCTTCTGAAAGCCTCGATATGGGCATCGAGACGAGATGATTTCGGACACGATTAAAGAATGACAATCCAAGGTCCCTTGGATCATGCCAGCTTGCCGTCCCCCCCCCCCCCCCCCCCCCCCCCCCAACCCCCCCCCCCCCCCCCCCCCCCCCAACATCAGGAGCGCTAACAATAATGTTTCCACGCGTTGCGTCTCTTTCTCCAGCACATCGATTGCTTCTTTCCGCAGCTCGCGGCCAATGGGGCCGAACTGAGGAAAGCTGTCGACTAAGCAAGCTGCAGTCATGCTTTGCAGAGTGTAGTAGATGAGTGCTGTAGATCCCCATATAGATGGGAGATGGTCATTCAAAAGAGAATCATTTAGCCATCGTGGCATGAAAATAGCTGAGCGGTTTCTTTGAAGTAGTATTCAACCAGAACCGACGAAGGGTCATTCAACGTGTCTAGAGGCAGGGATGCAGAACAATGCCATTGTAAACACGATGCGTCCGAGAGCGATGTCTCTTTCGACACTTGCTCCGACTCGGGGACAGCTGTGCCCGATGCCGCGGAGAGTCATAATTCAGAAGAATGATTCGAATGGAAATCCGGCTGGGGAGTGACATTCTCTACGTCTTCTGCCTGAAGATATGCAGAATAACCTTCTGATAGGAGACTGGCCAATTCGTCTTGGTGCGCTGAACTCGAAAGGTTCTCTCCTATCTGCGACTCTTCAAGAGGAACAAAATTGCTGACTGCGCGCTCTTGCATGAGGAAATTAGAGGCTTGTTTCGCCCACCTCGTCGCTCGTTTGCAGCTCCTCTTCCATACATATAGGATTCTCGATCTGCGACGCAACATGTCTCTTCCATGAGATGTCGGAGAGGCCAGAAGCAGCTCCGCAAGGAGCTCCTTACGCTTTGTCCTCCGCTGTTATATCCGCCCAAGTCTGCCTCCAATGTGGCCATTCCCGATCCGAAGTCAGTAGGCTCATTCTTCTTGACGCCATTCTGCAGAAGACTCTGCGCCTCTGGGGCGCAGTCCCAGGTGGCCAGCCCCGAGTGACGCCCTCGCCGTCCTGTACTCCAGCAGGGCTACTCGAATATTCTTCCCGGGGCACGCGTCCAGGCGCAAGCGTTTACCATCACAAGAACCCAGATGTCTTTCTCGACCCGGAGAGCTGGAAACCAGAGTGCTGGCTCTATGCAAGCCCGTCGCAACTCTCCAAGATGAGACGCGGGTTCTGGGCCTGAGGAAGCGGAGGATCGATGTGCATTGGAAGTAATATGGCCACGTATTGTGGGCAACCTACTCTCGTGGTCTTTATATTTCCTCTTTTGCTTTTCTCAAAAGCTAACATATATCCAATAGTAGCAATGAAACACTGCATCGCAGCCGTATACACGAACTACACGACTACCCTCATCGAGACACCGGATATGGAGCTGGAGGAAGGATACACCGCAGGCCCGAGGATTAAAAAACTAGTATTAAAGTTCTAGCATATATGATCATTGGCCTATCCTCAACACAGAATTATATTTTATATAGTGACCTATAAGACTTACTGTTATGATCCTTTTACGTTCCTACACCAGGGTTCAGGCTGGCTTATTGCTTTCAATAATCAGACAACAGCATGTCTTTTCACAAATTTCTGAAATGCAGACTTACCTGTCTATCAGTCAAAATGGCAGTCGTTAACCGTCAAAGGATCTAAGGTTTATGTGTTTAGGCTGAAGCAGATCCTTGCGCAGGACTCCAAGTTCCATGCTAGGCTCTTGATCGACTTAATATCCGGTTCTTTATTCATATGTTTGCTGGGTCATATCATTGCCATGAATTTATCTCCTTTCTCGTTTGTTGATGAACTAACTGGTCTTCGTCAAGCTCTTCGAGCGTTTCATAGTTATCGCCCCGTTCTGCCTATAAGAATACACAGTATAATTTCGCTCCTCTAAGAACAGTAGAGATCACTAAATATCATACGGAAAGATTCAAGTTCATCCCTAATCTCAACACTGCAAGCCAGAATATGACCGACGTTGCGGGATTACCTGCGCTTTTCACATCCACCGTCCACTACACTGGCCGTCACTTTGAGATCGGACAGAACATGACTGACGTCGCAGGACTAGCCCTGGCTCTACCAGGACTTTTCGTCTCAGCCGTCCAATACTTCGAATGGATCCAATTCGGCCGCCACTTCGAGAGCGACTTCGCTTTCTCTCTTGTCAGACTGGAAGCCGCGCGCCTGCACATGATGCGCTGGGGCATGTCGATAGGAATTGGAGTCGAGCCTTTTGACCCAGAGGAACTCGCAGGCCTGCCCGCCGACGAGGTCAAAACTGCGACGGAGATTCTGCACCAGATCAAGCGGACGTTCGAGGCGGCCAGGGAGACATCGGAGAGTTTCATGAGACGACAGATCAGCATCCTCTCCCCTACATCGAGCGCAACAACATCCTCTCATATCCTCTGAAACAAAAACGTGAGCGCAAGCCTGACTACCATCAGGGAAGAAACGCAGCACGGTTGAGGCCTTGAAAGTCGTGTGCAGCTCCGTTCCTTTCTCGATGGCGATTGGAAAAGGGTCCGGACTATCTCCACTCTGCAGGCGGCATTCGCAAAGTAACCGTTTAAGATCCTCTCTTCTGATGATCCAAGCAATCCAGGAGTTCTAAGCATCGAAGGCACCGGCTGAGATGACAGGGGTTAGGGAAGATTCACTATCTCTCAAAGGGGAAGGAGGGAAGGGGCAGATATTATGACGGGGGAGAAGTAGGGAGTATGCGGGGCCATCTGAACGTGGTCGTTGCGGAGGAAGGCCATAAGGGGTTCGTCTCCTGGCCCAATTTTTTTCGTCTACATAGAAGGATGGACTACTTCTGTTCTGGATTTTCTTTTTGCCCCCTTCTCGTGGAATTGCGCGTAGAGGGCACATTTCGGAAATTTCTTTTAAGTCGAAGGATAGGTCGAGCAACAAAATAGACTACCCAATTCCACCTAATCCAAAAGAACCCTCAACAGTCACCACCCTTTCCACACTTCTACATCCGCAATTCAACAGAACTACAACATTATGTCGAACATATTCAATGAACTATAATTATACCCTATGCAAGCAAGGTGTAATCGCTTGATGTAATGTGATAAGACGACGCAGCTCCTAGAAACTCAAACTCAGTGAGTATTATTGTATTACCGTGGGCAAGAATGCACGTATACCATCAAGCTTTAGCTAATTTAGTTATTCGGCTTCACGTCACTTGAAGATTGTTCTGTTCATCGCCGTCATGCACAGTACGTAGCCTACAGGGAGGAGTCTACGGGGAGGTAAGTGCTTAGAGAGAGGAACGACGCAGATCCGGCGTAGTTTAATCAGTAATAATAATAATCTCTAGAGTTATTCGTTACACTTTCGCGACGCGAATGAAGATTTGAATACGGCGCTGGGGAAATGAGACGCGATAATGGCGTGATCCGCTAGAATCATTAAAACATGCGAGCGATTTGAAGATCTGACGGTCATTGCAGCACTAAGTCGCAATCTGCCAATGAGATTCATTGGGTATCAAAAGTATATATAACCTGCATAGCCACAGCTGTGTCCTTTTTAGCAATGTGAGGATTTCAGAATGCTTGCTGCTCATGACTAGATGCTGCTGCTGACCAATAGCCGATACATCAATTAGAGGGCTGATGCAGAGGTCTCAGTGCCAGAGTCCATCGGTGTGGAGGGGAGCTGTTTATGTCGTCGTTGCTCACTCGTGAACTCGTCCACCAGTTACTAGCAGATCATAACGCATTAAATGGGGAAAAAAAAATAAAAAGGAAAAATGCAATAGAAAAAAATATACCACAGAAAATGAGGACTCCAGGGAGTTTGGAAGGATTATCACGAAGCAAAGAGATTTGTAAGTCATGAAGATAAGGAGCGTGAGAAAGAGACAAGAAGACAGGAAAACGAAAATGCAATGAGTGATAGGGTGCGTGATAATAATTAGTTGGTGAAACGGGGATAATTATGGAATAAACGGTCATCCAGATGAGTATGCGTACAATGCGTTTCTTTCCCCATCCCCACGTCAGCAGATAGCCGCTACATTATCTTCGGAGATGAAAAAAAGGCATAACTGACAATAATGACATGTCTTGTTGGACATGGGCGGATGTTGCCAGCTCCTAGTTCCTCCACGGCCGACTGGGATTGTGCGCTGACGAAGTGACGCGGACCTCGGGATGAGAGTCTTTGCTGGACCTCTCGCTAACAGCATCCTCGGGATATGCTGGCTCGTGGGTGACCTGGATCGTCGTTTGCTGGTAGACACCTCCCATGGGCGCCAGCTCGACTCCTTTCTGGACGATGTTGTCGGTGGAGCCATCGCGGTCTCCGCGAGAGGAGGCGGTCGACCCGCGACGAAGGGCGGTGATGTCCGTCCGAGTAGCCTTGTTATCGACCCCCGTGATGGTTGCGATGGGGTTGCTATTCTTCCTCCTATTGTTGTTGCTGAAGATGTGGTTGTAACTGCGGTCGTGGCTGGGTTCGGAGTCGACGAGAAGGTTCTTTCGGGTCAGGGTGTACATGAGCACATCGACGAATCCAGAGCACGTCATCATGGCTCCTGACACGCAGAAATACGCCATGCTCGGGTTGTTGCCCCGGGCGGTGGCCATGCGGCCGGCCGCGAGAGGAAGAGACAGAACGACGTAGGCGATCGGGTAGATAATCATGTAGCTGACGACGCGCTTCAACCGCTGCAGGCTTTCGTTATGGGTGCTTCCCAAGATTGCGGACTGGGCGATCCTCCGGCGCAGTTGGATGAACATGACGGCGTAGAGAGCGACCGTGCCGAATTCTGCCAGGAAAATCCAGATGTAGTGAGTCCACAGTCGGTCTGTCTCATACTTTTCGTTGATCCAGCACTACCAGTAGTTAGAATCATTGACTAGAGGGAAGTTAGATCGTGACAAGAAACGCTAAAACGCACCCAAGCGCCAGACGGAACAAATGTATCCATCCCATGCGAAGCAATAGGAATAATCACAAGCAGCGCCACAAAGACCCAGAGCCCTACGACACAAGCAACGAAAATCCGATGCTCCATTTTCCGTCCTAGGGTCACGAGCAAGAAGGTATGCGCAGCGATGGCCAGGACGAACAGGCCGCTGCTTGGGTCTCCGATCTGTAGCCAGAATCCCTGGAGGAAGCATGCCGCCGACGGTGAATGTATGTAGTTGTTCGCGGCCCAGTGGGCACATATCAAGAAGGCGACAGACTGTTGAAGATCCGCCAACAGGAGGTTGTAAATGAGGACGACGTACTGATTGTATCCGATATAATGTGTGTAGTTCTTCCGCCAGAAAATCAGACGATAAGTGATGAACAGCAGCAGGCTCAAAGTCGCAACGGTCGAGATTACGGCGAGAACAGTGATAGCGATAAGGCCATTCCGTTGAACAGTCGGCAAAGGATCGATCACGATCCTGGTGGCTTCACGGGGTAACAGAGTTTGGCTTTCAGCATTGCTGCTGCGCAGCAGCATCACCGCGCGGATCAGATTCATCTCGGGGGCACTTGCTTTGACGGTCTCGGATTCCCAACAAGCATCCTTCGTTGCCAAGTGGTCGCCTTATAGATGGGAGGAGGGCATTGGTGCCGCAAATGGCACGAAATACAACTGAGACGAGTAAAGCTTAAGGGCGTGCCAGGGGGATATAAACGTCGGGCATATTGAACCAATGTATACAAGCTTCCGCGGGGGATCAGACGCTCAGATCGCTGGAAGGCAATTTTTCACCATAGTGTTGGAGCGTCATAGGCGAGCCGTTCCTAGTCTAGACAAAGATAGGTAACGGACTTGAAGCCGCGCGTCATAGGGCTCTCCGCCAGCGGCGTGGAAGGCACAGAGAAATTCGACTTTTCGAGAGAAGCTCTGACGCTTGGGAGGCTAGGCTCATAGAGATCATTCTGCGGCGCCACAGCTCCAACTACAGACACGGCAGGGTGACCCCGGGCCCACCATTATTGGCCGGTCATGTTGAAGAACAGTGATGGTGGGACAAGCCGGTGGAGGTTTCTAATCCCCGGCTGACCTGAAGCGTTTTGTAACGGCCTGGACACGGGCCGAACTTCTGCTGGGATTTAGATCCCCGACCCCTGTCTGTCTGGCGATTGATCATCGGATTATGCCCGATGCCAGGATCCAGGGTGCTGACGAAGATGCACCGTCAACGCAATTCATTCATGGCGCGTCAGGGTTCGTCGCATCCGCTGTGTAGAGATGGAATGTCCTTCTGACGTGTAGTGTTTTTCCCTCGCACGACTGCCCACGGAGGGAAACCGATAAACGTGGGGAATAGGGGGGGGGAGTGCTCGCCCTTGCAGCTGGAGAGCACAAGGGCCACGGGGCTGCTTGGCAATATCAGCCACCCCTTTGGTGGAAGCTCAATGAGCATTACACAGTATGTCGATCCATATTCAAAGTGAGTAACGAATGTTCTTTACCGTGGATGGGCCTTGGGAGGTCCCGCTTGCGGCTTGCCGACGTTGACCTCGGACAAAACATCAAGCCGTTGCAAGGCTGTCCCGCACTTATACACAAGACCCTGCGCTAGAACGTTTCAGTCGAGCGGCTTCACAAGATAAACTTTGGACGGAAAACAGTCCGAGTGGCTTGTGACTGGGGTGCTGGAATTACACCGGTTTGTGCACACCAGCGGCAGGCTGGAGAGTCGCACAAGGAGTGGTATCTGATTGCGGCTCTTGGAAGTGAAAAAAAAGCTGACCTAGGCACAACGCTTCCCCTACACCACATACACATCGATACTCGTAGAAATCTTCGACAGCCCATAGTACGGAACGTACAAGGTACACCGTAAGACTAGAAGATATCGCGTCAAAGGGGAAGGTTCAGCAGTCGTTTCTCTACCACGACACGGAGTTGCATCCTGCAACACCAACAACAGAGTGTGACAGCGGAGACTTGACTGTGTCCCAGCATGTCAAGCGTGCGGGTCCACAAGGATGACCATCCCCGAGACCGTTTTTCCCGTTCTAGTTAACCTGTCAGCAAGCAAGGCTCTTCGAGCCCACGGGCGAGAACCCACGCGCATTGTTCTCCACGGTCCACCTCGAGGTCACCACGGAAAGCAAACCCGATCTACCGAGAGCAGGGGAGAGGGGCTGTCTCCGCGCATCCTTTGTTGGCATCACAAGTGCATAAGACGGAGCACCGGGTGGTTTAGGTAGACCATCAGCATGGTGCGAGAATCTCGAGAGCCCGCATTGGGGGCACGTAGGATGTCCTGCAGCAGTAGCGGATTCCTTGAAATAAGTAGATGGAACAGACCATCCAAAAGATGGCCGGGTGGTGTAGTTGGTTATCACATATCGTTAACACCGATAAGGTCCTGGGTTCGAACCCCAGCCTGGTCATTCTTTTTATATTCCATATAAAGCTTTCCTGTTTCAACCCCACGGCAGCCGCTTTGCATCGACGAGGTCGTACGATGAACGTAAAAAAAAAAGATGTGCGCAAGAATGCAAGCTGTGGGATTCGAACCCACGAGAGTTGCCTCACCAGGACACCCGTTGTGCAGGTGGAAGCTTAGTCAGCTTGAATCTGGCGCCTTAGACCACTCGGCCAAGCTTGCTTTCTTCAAAAAAGGAAGCGGCCAGTTCTCTTTTCTATCCTCTGGAGAGTTTTCCCCTGTTCTCTGGCGCGTCTCAAGATGGCAACGAGCATTGACTCCATGCGTTGAGGACCGGTCACAGCTCAAGATACTAATACCTACACTAGACGAGTACATTGTATGAAATAATCGGTACGGTGGTACATAAAGCCGTTTGAAGAAAGGAGCCATCAAACCTTTTCTTGACTGACCGGCATAGATCCAACTGAGTTACGAGTACTTGAGTATAGAGATCACCCGCTCACTGCTCTTGCACAGCAGGGCCTGGAATGGAGTTCCATGAAACACGAAGAGCAGCCATAAAGGGTAGCATCTCGGCAGAACGATGAAGCTGAAGATGCAGCGGGAAACCCCCTACTCAGCTGGCAGCTCAAGCTTCTAACGGTATGAGCTCTTCAGGGATTCTAGGCACGGACCGCGCCCTAGCAGAAGCTTAATCATCCTGCGATCATCTCTCCAACCTGCCCCTTTTCGTCTTCCTTCTGTCCGATCCAGTTTCTGCATGGGCAGCGGATCATAAACCGCACTGGGCATAGCTTCGGACGTAAGGAAGCGCGAAACGACGCTAACTTCGCTAAGTGATATTGCTTGCCGACGCCACAACGTCCTTGTCGCCATAAACAAAACCCGGTCAACAACGGCCCTGCCAAGCCTTACCCAAAAGGCACGACACCACCCCTCCAAAGTTCCAAGGTGGGAGATGGTACACCTACTACTCCGTACACCATGTGCTTCAGAGTTTGAACTATTGTCAAGGGACATCAACGCCCCTCATAGATGTCCATCCGATTCTCCAACTCCACAGACATCTTGTACGGCAAAATAATGATACACGGGAATGGGAACCCACCGTTCACCTTCCCATCAATGATCGGAGGGTCTAGCCCCACGGTTCCTTTTCCCTAGCAGGTTGTGGAGTCAGACAACATCAGCTTCACTCACGAGTCACGATTAGCTCCTGGTCACGTCTATGGGGTGCTTTACGGAGAACAGAGCATTATCATGCAGAGAAGAGCGGGCGAATGCGGAGAATGCGGGGAAGACTACTTATCCAGCGTTATACGAGAAGAGGAACACGAGAGATGAGGGGGGAAAAGTAATCTCGGACTCCTTGGCAGCTTGGCTGCTGCAGCAAAGAGCAGTTTCTTCGCAGACCATATTCCCCATCAGGCATGTTGACATCCCTGATCAGGTACTAGGACAATCCAAGAGACAGACAGCTGAGTTGGCTATGGGAAGTCAAGCTCTCTTGGCAAAGGACGCTGCACAACAGATTTCTCGGCACCTTATTACTAATAATTATGCCGATCGGAACAGTCTATCCGAAAAGTGGACAGGAACTTGGAGCTTGAAGAAGTCGGGATCATCGTTGTACCGCTTGCCGATTGAAATCGCTGTGATCGTCACCCCTTTACGAAATCGACTGAATTGTTAGATCAATAATATCTGCCGATCTGCTCTCGCCTGCACCATGTCACAGGATGTCTCTAAAGTATGAGGCTCGAGAATCCATATCATGCCACGATACTCCAAAAACGCAAAGTACTCCGCACAGATGGCTACGTTGCTCACCGGACGCCCAACTTGATAAGTTCACGACGAACGCAGTATGTACAGAACTGCGGAGTTTAGGGAACAGGCCAAGGTGCGGCCAAAGTGAAACAGAGCGCGGCCGTGAACTTGTACCCGTACTACTCTATACGGAGGACGTGATTGTCCTCATCAGCAAATCAACAGTCTGCTTCAAGATTTGATATCCTCAAAACTCGGACTTTAACTCTCCGGACTCCGTATGCAATTCTGCAGACTGCCCGACTCCACGTGCTAATCATGTAACTTGGGTTCACCGGCATGTGGGTCCCGAGGCCAGGCACAACGTGACAATCTTTGCTTTCCCCTTGATGAATCTGAGACAGGCAACTTAGGATGTTCTGCTTGAGAATTACCTGCAGCTAAATTCAAACACACCTCAACCATGGCGGCATTGGTGGCCTCCCAGACCCCCAAAGTTACTTTCCTGCGTCCTTTCGTCATATACCCCTCGACACTGACATTGACCAGACTGGAATCTGCAGAACATGCTAAAAAAAATAATGGATGATCCGATAATAAGCGAAGTGGGCCCAGCGTCTTGGTGACTGAAAAGCCTCATTCAGAGAGAGCTATTGTTGTTATGCACAGACACTGCTATGGAGCACTGCTCACTGAGTACATGCTCCGTTGGAGGCTTGGACCAAATCCCATGCATGAATTAATAATCATCCAGCTCCGTGTTCTAATGTTATCATCGTATGGTACACGCAGAATCCATATTCCAGTTTTGTCAACTAAGTGGAGCGCCTGACCGTCACTAGACTAACTACGGAGTAGTTGACCTCGGTGCTATCTACCTAGGTATTGCCAGTCCGGAACCGGGAGGGACCGAGGTCCGATGTCGTCTGCTCAAAAAGGGTAGGTATACATCGACGCGTTCTTTATTTTCTTCTCAGTCTTTCGGATTGCTCCATGGAGTACAGAGTATGTTTGGAAGAGAAGGGTGACAATTCTCAAATTGATCCCGTGCTCGCACCTATTTATACATACACTATGTGTCGAGTAGAAAAAGCCCTTCTGGTTTTCCCATCTCATTTGGAGTAGATATAACATCTCTCTTGACCACTCGATGCATTTCTCTTTTTTTGTATATGTAATGGATTATTGATGCCGTCTCCGAGCTCTCTGATATTTCTGCCGCTACTCTGCTGTCGACAAAATAAATAGAACTGCTATCCTGTAGATATTCGTCAATCGGGTCCTGTTCTTTTTTTGAGCCTACTTTCTACCTGCCTGGTTGTAGAAGCACTCCATCGACAGTATTAGAGGTTAGCTGGTACCACTTTGAAAACTTAAGTCTCCTGGATATTGCGTACTCTGAGATTGGAGCAAAGATGAAAGATACGTTGTACAGTACACTACTAGCATTACTGAGCAATTAGTCGGCAGGAAGGAGCATAGCAATAATGCAATATTTATTTTGCGTTCTGATCTCAAGTACCCTTTGCTCTTGGACCAACCCATCATCGAGTCCCATCTTCTCCATTCATTCCTCATTTCTATATCCATGTGTATACAACTGTATGCTGACTGACTGACCACTCAGGAATCGACACCGTCATCTCCGCCCTGGGCCGCCTCGCCATCGCCGCGTCCTCGCCCAGCGTGCGCTGGAGTTCGAGTTATTCCTCGAAAGACGTCCTGACTACCCCGAAAGGAAGATCCAAATTCTTGAACCTGCCTGGCATTGTGTATTCAAAGATGTCGAAGACAATGAAGCTCATGGTATGTAAAAGAAACTGGGCTACGAAATGCGTAGATATATTTAATATATAGCGGTTCTGATTAATGAGATCGATGGAGTAAAACCCGCCGGTTCAAGAAAGATACTTCCAGTGAAGAATATCCTCCTCGATCAGAAATAATGTGAATCAGGTTACGATGATGATGATGATGATGATGATGAAATAGTTTTCAGATTTGACAATGCAGCGGCGTTTTCTTATCTAATTTATCTTCTATTCAGTGACCGATTTCCGCATCCAGAGGGTGAAGTATGTAGCCTCATTGAGTTCGGCTCATCGAGCCTGGTTTCGAGGATGGTTCGAATAGACAGGGACGAGACGCGTTGACAGACATGAGAGCTGCCAGATCTTGGATATCCATGGATAGAGAGTCACAGGTGGGTATGTATTGAAGACCACCCCGGGTCTCTCCGTGATTAATTCTGAATCTTGTATCCGGGAGAAATGGTAGCGCGACTTCTTTTTATTTGAGAAGAAAGAAGCGTCGAAGGTCAACAATAAACCGGAGGATGGTTATTTAAAGATTCGGATCAAGTTGATCTTTCGGAGTACTTGCCATGTTCACCGGAAACACTGATTGATCTCCGAGCTGCCTATGATTCGTATTTTGTTTCTTTTGCTTTTTCTTTCTTTCGGCATAGAGCTTGTACAATAGATGCCATTAAATGGATAGCATAGCTGTACTTCTCGAAACGATACCGAGCCTCTGACCTTCTATGATGATATTGAAAATGCGCTGGATCGCCGCCTGAACGATGCTTGACAGAGCACTATAAGACCATTTATCATCCCAGATATTATCTCAGCGAGCAGGAAGTAGAAAGGAGAAAGATTTTAAGAGTTTTCTGTGGCTGTATGTACTGTACTAAATCTTAGACAGTACAGCATGCTGGCTGTTGAGTTGCACGTGTCTTATATCCCCATTAGTCCAACATAGTCCTAATAAGCTTTTTAGAGTTATCACGTGGCTCTGAGATTATTCTTAGGACCATTTTAAGTGGTGTGGGCATGTAGAAAGTAGATCTCCGGATAGCCCGGAATTGTTGAAAATTAGGGCCGGATACCCCGGAAGTGATGGAGGACCAATGGATCATTCCCTGCCCCGCTAACCTTTTCCCCAAGCTGTTTAATTTAACATTTCTTTATTATGCACCCTTGTCTCTTGGCAATCATAGTTGAGCTTTTATTAGCCAGGCCTCGGTGCTCTCTGTGACGGCGCCCGGTCATAGTATTATTAGCTAAAACTATGGTAGCTTGTCATACAGAATCGAAAGCATGAGGGGAAAGGAAAGAATCTGCAGGGCTTTGTGTAGCGTGATATACATAGGCGAGTAGGACTGGCAGTATCCCAGAGACAAAGGGATGCTCAACACCGCCTACCTTACCACCTAGGTGTGCCGCGCCGTCACACTCTCCATGTGCAGCAGGTAGAAAACTAGTGGACTGTGCTGATATACGCCATCAGAGTATTTGGGCAACGAATCTTTTCTTAACATATGTGACGGCTATTCCCAGTGTTTTTTATGGAGCTTGGCATTTAAGCCCGTCATGTTACATCATCTGGGATTCTTTGAACTGCTCCTGAGATCACCTCACCGCGCCAGATACTACTCCGAGCTGACGAGCACTTCCCATATTGGATATCACACAGACTGAGACATATTGGCAGTCAATATAGACTTAGAGGGAAAACTACAAGCAACCAGATGAGAGTATGAGCAAATTCGTTAAAACTTCTATTCCAGTTCCAGGAGAGAACAAGAATGGAGGTAGCTTCCACCCAGTGGAATCTATCTTGATATGATGTACTTATGCTAAGTACGCTTCTGAACAGTATTAAAAAACAGCTCACAGCCGGGAAGAGATGCTACGAAAACCCTTCGGTCTGTTAGTAGAATATTGGTAATCATCGCCACTGCGACCATTGGGTTTTACTATCCTGGAGGTAACAGTAGTTTATTTCCCTGGTTTGTTAGCAGCCACTGGTAATTACCTCACTGCTGCAACTATTATTGGTATTCCCAGAGTTCGAACAGGCCTTCTGCTTGCCGGGGTTTGGGCAGTTTGCATTGTGATGTGAATGCATGCCAACTAAGTTGGCCACTGCTTGATTGCTGAGCTAGGAGTCCGGGGTTCTACTTTTTGGCTTGCGTTTAGAGTGGAATATCTGGGTGGACGTGAGCTGGAGATCTCTGCTCTGCAACTGGTATGGCATCGATGCTTTAGGACTGAGATAAATGCATGGATACTTACAGCGCACACTGTGCTCCATAGTGTATAGTAGGTCTCTGTATTGTATTTCTGACTTGTGGGTTTTTCTTCTCTTTTAAATATGCAATTCAATTATCCACAAATTAGCCGAAATCGGGTCCAGGCCCTGTATGCTGTTCAGAGTATCAGTTAAACTCGAGAATTGTTCTTACTAAAAGCAGGCTTGTAATGTGATGTATTGAAAGACGACAACCGACAGTGCTTAGGTGGAAGACAGAGCTAAATACGAGAAATAGAGAAAGGGTTTGACTTGGAAACTAGGTCGGTATACATACATACCAGGTAAATAGCTTGCTGTTAGCCTCTGGTTTAAATATTTTCCTACTATCTTCACCAATATCCCTTTTCAACTTCATTCCACTGCGTGATTACATTGGGTATCGCCGTCTTATTGTACTATGAAAGACTTGTCTGCAAGGTTTCTTTCGCCGTGCAAAAAAATAGTACATCCTCATAACCTTTATCACCCAGGCAGCAACCAACTCTCCAGAGCTAGTGGCCTCCACCTCATCTGTCTTTCTAAAGGGAGCATATGGATTTAGGACCCACAAGTCATCAAAAACAGGTCAACGCAGCATTGGCCATTGATTCAGGCACTTATGCGGGAATTGGTACCGCGAAAAACAAGTTTCGAGCAACTTATCATGGAAGATATCAACCCAGCAGTTGCCACCGTGACCCTTGCAATGGTGTATCATGAGTGATAGGCGTCGACGGCGTTGCAAGCGTCTTTGGTGGTGCTTGTATATGAGAGATACCCTCCTAGGGCTTGCAACCCAGCAGTATCTGTGCACTAATGACCGGGAGTATACTGTTGGCTGCTGACCAGATAATCTCGATACCGAACCTCGCCCATTATAGATATCGTTGAGTACCGGTAAATGCGAGTTTACCCGCGACGCGGAGGCACGAGAGAATCTAGCCACAATCTTCGTCGAGAAACTGAAGCTGGGTATTCGCATACATCGAGTTCTCTCCTTCCAGGTCCCTTTAAGTGTGCTTTTTTTTGCGTACTTGCCGGGTATCAGAACTGAGAGTATTGGCTAATCGATTTAATAAGCCCTAGACATTTTATAATGGGCGTCTTTGGGAAAAAGGCTTATTAAGAATCTGAGTGCAATCGTTAAGCACAACCTTCGCAAACCCCCTGCCACCTACATCAGTTGCAATGGAGCCTTCCGGTGCTTAATGAGTGCTGTTTGTTGCCTGGGGGTGAAACTTTCAAAGCCAAGATCTAGCATGATGAAAAGAGGACATTGTCTCAAGCTCCTTTCCATCATTCCTGCATGCCTGCTTCGCCACCAAAAGAATCTGAGAGTCTGAGAGGCGTTATTATAGGGCCGCGTAGCGTGGCGTCTGCAATATCCCAACACCTCCCTGACAAGACAGAATACAGAAAAATGGACTTGTTGTGGCTAAAAGACCGCATATTTCAGGTGCAGGAGTGTTGGATTTGATGGAGTGATCTTGGGAAAGTGCATCTATAGTGTCTAGGTGCTTAATGGCCAGGAAAAGTGTCCTTCCTATCAGTGGCCAAGCCAGTGACTTTGTGCATGAGCCCAGGCTGCTGCTGCCGCTGCCCAGCGCTTCGTGGATCGGCATTTCCGTGAACCTCCATACAGTAATGAAGCGAACTATGGGCGAGGGAAGCTGAAACCCCTGATTCCACCACACCGGGTTATCCCTTCCAGATGCCACGGCTCCGGACCGAGTCCTGCCTGGTACGACGTCTTGTCTATCTTGCTTCAACGATATTACAGTATGTATATATACCAGAGTAATAGTTGATTAAGATTTATATTTTTCTTGACCGCATCGTTTTCCTTGTGCCATCCGTGTTGACTTTTTGATAAATAATTAAGAGACCGATGTTCTCGTGTTTCGTAAAAAGGCGATATCACCAATTTTTTCTTGCATTATATACGGGTCCAACATTTTGATATATTCGCAGGCAAGCGGCGACAGTGCTACACAATAAGGTGCTTCAGCCTTAGCCAAAAGAGCTCGAGGGCACGTGTAGGGATCTGCTCGATTGGTTGTTGCGACTCTTGTAAGAGATAGCCTGGATCTACTTCGACACGTGGTTGTTGTGCGGGGCCCAGCTCGTGGATCACTTCACTTGGAAGGGGGAAAGAGAAAAGAATCCCCACTCCGAGCTCTGCATTTACAGGTAGGTATCTTTAAATCTTGACCGCTTTTTTATTCAGTTACCTCACGGACTATCTAGGCCTGAGGTGTGTGACGAGTACTGTACAGTACAACAATCATTCTGAGACATACACATACGTAGTCCGGATGGGAAGTTGACAATGAGACTACAGAGTAGGAGTAGGCACTGGTACAGACTCTGGAATAACCACGTGCTTTGTGCGGAGTATTCCGTGCCACTACCTACGGCACATGCCCATGCTCGTCGTACCTGGAGCCTGCAAGCGTCGGCACTGCATTCAGGTACCCATACCGGCACCGGGAACCGCCTCATCCCGAAATGCCGGGCCTGGAGCCTCTGACTCCCTGTACGGTTCACCTGGTTGTCAGGTCGGAGTTCCGCATCGGCTCTCTCCTCGCCCGAGTCTCGACTCCCGAATGCCAAATTGGTCGAAGGACTCAGAACAAGCTCGGCTTTGAAGTCCCAACTTCCAGAATCAAAGGTCGTTGCGTTGTCAGTCCCCCTGACCAGTGGTTCACCGAGCACGCTTTTCGGAACTGATCTACCATACTGAGTACTCCCGTACGTGTAGGGAGTGTGGGGAGTAGTTGGGAGTCGGGGCTCAGGAGCAGGCACCAGTCGGCAGCGGCAGTGAGCTATGAACAACTGCCCTCATGGGTAAACGCCGAGGCCTTCCAATTAATCCACCTAGGCTTCATCGATCAGGTTCGTCTAGACCTCCGTCCGGTAGATTATTATTACTTCTATGGGGTACACCATATATGCATGCTCTTCCAAGTTCCTTCACCGAAATTATTATTCTGGAGTGCGGTCCGAGATTTCGGACCGTAGGTTGGTTTTAGCCTTTAGGTGCAGTAGTCTGTGCAGTAGTGCTTCAGTTCGGTAGTAAGGTCCGTAGCTACATACGTAGTGTAGAATTAGACATGCTTATACAGTTAGTCTACAGTATTACTGCGCAGTCTGAGTCTACAGAGTACACAGTACGGTAGCTTCTGGCCTTGACTTGAGGATCAGACTGACTGATTTATGATTAAGGTTTGATTATTTTTAAAAAGTTCTGTACAGAATCTACAGAAGTGAGAAAGAGCCTTCCAATCTCCCAATTTGTTTTGTTTTGTTTCTCCTTTTTGTCCAACCGGATTCTGACATATTGCATACATACCCCCACTGCGTACTGTGCACTGTACTTCGGCATCTAAGTTCTAGAAATGCCGACCTCAGCACACCTGAGCTGGCGAGTGGAGACCAGGACGGTGGACCCGGACCCAGAGCCGTGTGGCCAGGGCGGGGCTGGTCCGGCTGGAGCTCCAAGCTGGAGGAGTGCTACTACGGACGATCTGTAAATAGTAGTAGTAGTCCCAGTACTTCCATGCATAGGTACCTACTCAGTGAGGTAAGTAGCATTTACCTTAATAGGCAGGTAAGGTAAGGTTGGCCAACAAATCCAAGGTTTCCTGAGGCTAGTTAACTACTCTAACCCTAAAGTAGCTACGGAACATTCCGATCCCACGGGTGCGAGCGGCGCCACAATGCTTGATTGATCATCGCTCTCATCAACAAAGCAAGCTCCTCTGTAGTCCGTACGGTACGGTAGGAACAGGTATAGCAACAGGGATTAAGAAAAAAAAATGAAGAACAATATCCATGGGTTTACTTTTTTTCTCTACAGTACACAGACTGTAAGAATTTACTGTGTTTAGGCCAAGCCGCGTGCCCGGTAGAGGTATCTAAAAGTCAGGGACTGAGACAAAGTTAGCGTCGGGAAACCCCGTCTGACTGACTACGGCTGATAGAGTCTACACAGTAGAGATGTCCTTGCAAACAAGGATTTACAGCGCAGCACTTGATAATAGATTTCCACTACTCGAACTTTCTCGAGAAGCGATTTGATTTGGTAGTGCACTGGACTAGATTGGATTATTCAATGGAGCTTTATTCTGGCTTTCTGTTTCAAGAAGTTAAGGAAGAAAATGACATTGGAAATATATACTCATGGTGTTCATGATATATGTTCATACCTAGGTATAATCCACCGGAGCAATGAAAACATGAACAAAAAAGGCCAAATCACTCATGATCCAACCCATGAACAACAATTATTAAATATGTACCCAATCATCACCATTCCTCATGCTCATGTTGATGATCTCGGCTCACGCAACAATATCCTTGTTGAGGAACAACGTCTGCACATTACAGAACCCCTTGAGCCCATTAAGCCCCCACTCGGTGCCAATGCCGCTCTCCTTGTGCCCGCCAAACGGCGCCATCGGCGACAGATCAAAGTGCTTGTTAACGCACACGTTGCCCGCGTGCAGCTGGCGCGCGACTTCCTCCGCCTTCTTGAGATGGTTCGTCCACACGGACGCGCCTAGGCCCATGTTGGTGTTGTTGGCGCGCTCGATGACTTCGTCTTCATCCTTCCAGGACAGGAGAGGGACAATAGGGCCAAAGGGCTCCTCGACCACGATGCGCGAGTCCTCCGGAGGGTTGTCGATGACAATGGGCGTGATGAAGTAGCCGGGCGCGTTGGGGTCGATGGTGCCGCCGTACGCGACGGTCCAGTTCTGCGTCTTGATGTCCGCGAAGAAGGTCTTGACGCGCTCGTATTGCATGCTGTTTTGCAGGGGCCCGTGTGTGACGCCGGGCTGGGAGCCGTCGCCGAGCGTCTAGGATTGGACGTGCTTGACCAGGGCTGCTTTGAATTCATTGTAGATGGATTCGTGGACGTAGATGCGTTTGAGGTTGAGGCAGATCTGTAGCCATCAGTATTCATATCTTTGATATAGGAAGGGGGATGAAAAAGAAAAGGCATACCTGACCCGGCTAAGGAAGGCGTAAAAGGCCACCTTCTCGGCGACCTTGTCGATGTTGACGTCTGGGAAGACGATGGCTGGGTCGTTACCGCCGCTGCCGTACATTTGCATCAATCCCTCTCTCCTAGATATTCCCCGGATGGATAGGGATACTTACAGCTCCAGCGTAACCCTCTTCAGCGTCTTCGCCGCGCTCTGCAGCACCAGCTTGCCCGCCCTCGTCGAGCCCGTGAAGCTGATCTTATTAACGCCTGGGTGGCTCGTCAGCCACGGGCCCAGGTTGTTGTCGCCGCTCAGCGACTTCACCACGCCCGGCGGGAAGAAGCGCTGCGCCAGCTCGACCAGCTTGAGGCCGCAGTAGGGCTTGTACGGCGAGGGCTTTACGATGATCACGTTGCCCGTCAACAGGGCCGGCGCGATCTTGCCCGTCGCCAGCAGCAGGGGGAAGTTCCAGGGAATGATGGCCGCCACGACGCCGATGGGTGTGTAGCGCGTGATGACGGTGCGGGTTTCGTTCTCCTTGATGACGTCCTCGGGGAGGGGGATGCGGGCCATGCCGCGCATCCATTCGATCGCCGCGTCGGTCTCGTAGTCGGCTTGTGGGATCTATTAGATGTCAGAACCTGTTCCATAGCATGTATGTACATACAGTACATGTAGACGGTAGACGTACGGGTTTCCCCTGCTCTGAAATCAGAAAATCTCTAAACTCCGCCCGCAGCGCATCCAGCGCGTCCGCGAACGCGAGCACGGCCTTCTTCCGCTCCTCGTGGGGGACCTTGGACCACGTCTTGAACGCCGCCTTGGCGGCCGCGACGGCCTGATCGACGTGCTCCTGCGTCCCCACGGGCACCTCAGCCTTCGGCTCCAGGTTGGTCGGGTTGAGGCTGTGACGCGTCTTCTCCGTCGGGACGACTTTGCCGTTGATGATCTGGACGTAGCCTCCCTCAAAGTCGAGGGCGGGCTTGGAGGTGCCGTTTGCAATTGCCATGTTCTCTGTCTAGTAAAAGCAAAAGCAAGAAGGAAGTTCTTCTGTTCTGTGATGTTCTCACACAAAAAGAAAAAAGAAAAGAGAAGAAATTGATTTTGTTTGGATAGATGAGCTTCAAATCTCTTCCTTCCTCCAGGCTTCTCGGACAACTTGACCCTTGTATAGACCTCAATTCTCCCCTTCCTCAACTACATTCCCTCCACTCTCCAGGCCCTTAAGTTCACCTTCCCCCACAGTAACAACGGATCTCCACATCACATCTTACCAAAACGCGGGGATGCGGGGCCCGCAAATCAGATCCGTAGCCCGAGGAACGTATCATCTTCCCTGAAGCTCTAACTACCGTCCGTACTTCCATGGACCGCTGGGGAGCGGAGTGTACATATCCTCGGTGGAGCACCGCACGTTATCGGAAAGCTGGAGCTGGAGCTTTGGAGTGCCAGCGGAAAGCTCCCGCGAAGGTCCCGCTGCGGAGTAGTACGTGGTTATCTGTGGGGGAAGCTTGACAGGAGTGCGTCGTGATCAATAATAATAGCGAGGACGAATCTCCATTGAGCTGCGGGCGTCGTCAGCTCAGCTGCAGCGGAGCGGAGGTGGACGATGTCGTTTTCGTGGTGCTAAGCAGCTGGCTAGACTACTTAGACCAGCTCCACCACAGACAACGTGGTCTCGGAGTACTCCGTGATAACTATTCTATCTATGATTACGATAGCGGTTCATTGGTATTAAGGATTACTCAGGGGCTGGGATCTAGAGCGGTCCGGGCTGGTTCCGACAAATAGGAAGGCATATCATCATCAATATCAAGTGAACTTCCAAGGGGCTTGTCTTTCTAAATTCTTAGTGCTGCATAGGTATCTAAGGCAGGGGAACAAAGCATGTTCGCTTTTGACCCCGCTTTGGCAGTGTATGTCGTTTTCCGGACATCATTCCAATTGGTGCAGATAGATATTTATAAGATATCGCCCAATTAGACCGGTAAACAATCCCACCACACTAAATTTAAAAATTTAAATCTGCACAGAGATGTCCACGGAGTAGGTACCTTTGTGGAGTTTCATAATCCTTTTTGGTCCTTTTCATGCTTTATCTGCTAGGCGGCCATATGTCTTGTTTTGTTTTCTATGGTATGTAAGCCCAAAGTCAAATAATAATTTAAAAAAATGAAAGCTTTCCGCCTAAATCATCATTATGATAATGATGGTGATTGTTTACTTCTACCTAAAAGAAAGAGAAAGAGACATAAAGGTACAGGTAGATAATGTATCTAAACTATTATCATCTTATCTCAGAGCTCTACTCTACTTCTATTTACCCAACAAGGAATCTGACTCTACTTAGGTAGTCTATCGGAGCATTACGCGCGGCCTACATGGTATTAGTAGTTATCAGTCTTACTGAACTGGAGGATTGAATCTAGATACCGTAGTTCCACAGCAGGTGACCCCTTTTCAACTTCAACAGGGTAATAAAATTCCATTCTATGTCATCAACATCTTCAACAATAATGTCCCTTCTCTTCCTACGAGTGAGTCTCTCTGTTTGTTTAGGGAGCTATTTGATTCGACAGCATCCTGTCCATGCTGGATACATTACATATGTATACGCCAGGCCAGGCGCAGGTGACCCACACACTCTCTCTCTATCAACATCTTATTTCCGCTCCTTATTGCAATTCTTTGGTGTTTAGTATATATCAGATTTAGGTCTTCCTCTGTAGTCTAATTGAGCCAGGTTCTAGACATTATTATGTGAGCATATTCATATTCCTCAAGTTGCTTGAATACCCCCTTTTTTCTTCTTCAGCTGGCGTCTCTACCCACCTACCTACGTAAAGGCCTAGGAGAGGGATTGCATCAATCCCACTAGCCACCTCCACTCTGCATACCAGTCATCTAAGAGTTCCATCACCGGGGTCGCAGGTAGGTACGTAGATATAGCAGGCCTGATTCTTGTTGGACAAAAAAGAAAACAATGCAACGCGCTACCTATTTTGTCCTTGCAAAGTTTCCGACCATTTATCTTCCAACAAGTTTCTAATTCTATACTTATTTGACATCAGTGTTGTTTATTATCTACTCCGCTATATATATTATATTCTGTAATGTGATTTTCCTTGATCCTTCTCCTTCTTCGTCCTTCTTACTTCTAGAGGAAGTTGCAGGTTTGAAAGACCAGTCAGTTTCTCTCGCAGTGGCATTTTCGTTGCGCAGTGTTGGGTCGTGCCGTGTCGTGCAATGAATACTATACTATGTAAATACAATCTTGTCCTTTCCTTTGCCATGATTTGTTTTATCAGAGCAAAAAAAGGTGGGGATTGAAAAAAAGGCTCCACCAGCTACCTAAATCTTTTTTCTTTCTTTTTTTTCACTTTTTTTATCAAGGAGGTTTCTCTGATGATAATCAAGACCCCACACAGAACCAAGCATATAAGATCCCTGCAACAGGACCTATGCAGGTAATAGTAATAGACCAGCGGTTTAGAAACCGCCTTCATTTATTCATTCATTCAACAGTTTTCCCTTCTAACTTCTTGCTTGCTATTAGCCTGAGGAGTTTCGGTGGAGGGAGGGAGGACAAAGAGAGGCGGGTCTGTCTTGTACTTGTTAACATGTGATCATACCTAGATGTTATTATGACCGAGTATGTACTGTACATAATATAAAAATATATTTTTATTTGTTTTTGATAATAGTATATATATATCCTTATATGTGCTGAACATGAACTTTATTTATTAAAATACTAACAGGAAACGCGTTGCTATCTCATAACATAAGCAACATCATGTATTATCTAGGGTACAATACAATCCCCACGTGCTCATGCTCACAAAAAACCTTCTCCAAAACTGAAAACACATTCAACACCCCATATTGCGACATAAAACATCCATCATAGATTCCAAACCCAGCTTTTTCTCCCTCTCCCTCCCTTTAAAGCCTAACCATACTCACAGCACCCGTCTCAACCCAGCCCCACCCAACCGCTGTGCCTGCAACCTCCTCCTCAACACATAAATCGCAAGCCGCATCATCGATTCGGTCCTGCCATCACCAGAAACAACAAATCAGCAACCACCTCACACACACACTCTCTTTCCCTGCTCTGCATCCAAAGTATAGTGCAAACAGACTCATACGTACCGTTCTTTCGTCATCATCATGATCCCCTGCACCAAGAACCCCTTCGCGAGCTGCGGCCCCAGGCCCTTGTACAGCCGCAAAAACCCCTCATGCCGGCAGATGTACAGCAGCACCTCGGTAAAACCGCCGAAGGATCGTCCTCGGCCGCCGCCGCAGCGGCCATCGTCGGACGGCTTCCTGTCGGCTTGGAGCATGGCTTTGGCGACGATGAGGGGGTGGGTGAAGATCGTGGCGAGGACTTTGGAGAGGGCGCCGAGTACTAAAAACCAGGATTAAATCAGATCAGTTAGTTCGGGAGGGAAATCAAGCAAGGTTGATAAAATGTGATAAGATGGCAGGGACATACCGAACGCATCGACGGGACGCAGCTCCCTCCGCACGCGGAGCAGATTCCCCCTCAGCCACTGGTAGACCCCGTACGTGATCATCGGGTTGACGACCAGGATGAGGTTGACCTTCAGCCCCTTCCACAGCCCGCGCCAGCCATCTTCACCCTGGACGATCTCCGTCAGCGTCTCCCAGATGGACTTCCTCGCGGCGCCGAGCTCGCGCGTCTGCTGCCGCGTGACGACGACGGCGACGGGGTTGGTGCAGAGCTGCGCCATGGCGCCGCCGGCGGCGCCCAGGCCGAGCTCCGTAACGATGCTGTTGCTCGAGTCGTCGGCCGCGTTGGTGCGCAGTCTCAGGGCGAGGAGCTGGTACAGGGCGCGGGCGACGGCGGACCAGTAGAAGTAGGTGAAGTTGAGGGAGGCGGTGCTGAGGACGGAGCTGCCCAGGCCGCTGTAGAGGCCGGAGATGCCCTCATGGCGGAGGATCTGCCGGATGGCGTCAACGGCGCTGTTGTAGCATCTGTCGTCAGGTGGGTTGTTGGCGACGTCGCCGTGCCTTTTTTGACGTCGTACTTGGACTTGTAATCGTGTTTTCACTCTGCATTAGACACTGCTATCAGTACATATACTGCAATATAATAACTGTACAGGAGGGAAATGACTATCGTACACATCCAACGGATATACCATCACATCCGCCAAGATGGCGGCGGCCGTCCCCGCCACAACGCTTTCCCATGGTGACGCCTGGCCGTTACTCATTGTTTCGTAACTTGGGTAATCATGTCATCCGAAGAAACGCAAGTCATTTTGGATCCTCGACGCATTTATCTGCCCTTGTCCTCGAACTCCAGCAACGAAGTGTACCGACGTCGGTCCGAAGCGGAGGTGCGGACCGATCTTTCCAAAAAAGGATATGACACCACGAACTCCGATAAATACAAGTTCCCCATCATCAAAAGATCAAACATACGGTGGTTATGTGCCGCCTGATGCAATGTTCAGAAGAAAGTCGACTTCATTAGGCCTCAGACCAGGCAACATCCCGGTGAAGAGATCGCTATTATGCGCCATGAAACTCTCGGAAGGCCTCGGTGCTAATCCCGAGCTCAGGCCGAACGACGACGGCGACGGCGTGTTAGCCACAGAAGAGCCGTATACCGGTCTGGAATTGGAGCACAGCGTGCCGTAGTCGATCATCGACCAGAGCGGGTGCTCAAAGTCCGCATCCATGTCGTTGATGACGTAATACGGGTCGAGAAGAGGCGCGAATTTGTGACTCTGTGAATGGAATTCGCGTAGTCGATGGAGCTTGGACAAGGTCAGAACAGTGTCATATAGAACGATAAACGGGTGGGGTTGGCATACCATGTTGGAAGCGTGGCTCCACATGCCGCCTATCCTCTCCAGGGCGTTTAGACTCTTTTGAAAGGCGTCCAAGATACCAGTCGAGCCCGGTCCGCCTCTGGAACGCTCAACGTGGAAGTTCAGGGACAGAATCCCCCCGGCTATGGTAACGGCGTAGGCGTAGAAGGACGTCTCAACGAGACACCCGGCCTTCACGGCTTCGTCCAAGAGATTCACTAGTCTCCGGGCGTGGTTGCAGCTCGTCTGGAAAGCTCGCGACGAGAAGCTAGCCGGTGGAGTCTTGGACCCCAGCCTCTTGAGACGCATCCGAAGCAGGAATGGATGGCTGATCAGACAATAGCATACATGGAAAATGGTGTGTGCGAAGATGAGGTGGCCCACTACTTGCTGGTCGACACTTCCATCCGGGGTCAAGTTCTCATTTACTATGTCGCCGATTGGTCTGTTGCCTAACCGCGAATACGACTCGACTAACAGCAGGGAGGAATTGATGGACGCATACTCCGACTTGGGATCCCACGGTGGCATCTCATCCACGTTCCGGTCGTGGAGGACGTACCTGCAACAGCGACCGAGTATCGACGCCATCAGGACGGTGAGAGCAAAGTTGCTCGGCATCTCGCACACGTCGGTGTTGCCGCTGAGCAGCTGGTTCAGCGTCGGGGTCTTCTTCCAGCTCCCATTCCGGAGCGTCTGCTCATCAGAGGGCACTTGTACATGACAGTCTTCATCGGCGATTGCCGGAGGACGGGATTGGCCACAAGAAACCAGTTTGTCCAGCAAGTAGACGGACCAGAAGACGCGTCTCCACTCTTCCTGTTCCGTGTAGGAGAGACAGTCGCGAGGTTCCTTCATGAGGTGCAGGTCCTGTGAAATGCGGACGGCGAGGCCGATTTTTAGCCACCCCGAGCTGATGCGGCCGGCTGAGCAGGATGATTAGCGACGCGTAGAGTAGAGGAGGAAACGGGAATCGGGTGGGATCATACCGGTGAAATCAATGACCGCCAGTATGTTGGTTGTCTGAACAACATACAAGTTCGGGCTATTCTCCACGGTCAGGTGGTCCTGGAGCACCGAGAGCCAGGACTCGCGTGCGTAAGCCTCCGCAGCCTCCATGGCTTTCCCGCTGTAGTATTCGTGGTCTGAAAACCGAAGGGCGGTTGCCAACACCGCGAAAACCAGGCATTTCGGCAACAGGCCATGCTCCAGCTTGTGTCGAAACGAGGCTTCCTGGAAGTACGAGTATGGTTGGTTGTGGGCATGAAGAAAGTACGTGTCGACCAGCGACCGCAGGACCGGTTGCGGCGGGAGAGTTTTGAATGACCTCGTCCTTGAGTCAGCTTGTATGAAGGAATGGGAAAGGTGCGAATGGGAGTGATTCGACGGTATGGAGCCATACGGGGTGTGCAGGTCGTCGACGGTGTGCTGGTTATCAAACAATTGCACGGATGGATGTCTGGGGCCCTGCGATGCTCCCGGACCCGATTCTGGGAACGTACGCGAAATATCTTCGGGACTTGCTGAGGAGTCGCTTACTCTGCTATATCCCATCCTGATCAGTGCCTGCGGACGTGGAAAACGGCTGGATACCCGGCCCAACCCACCGTTCCTCGCGCGGCGCCTGGCCACTCAGCTCCGCGAGTTTGGACTCCAGGGTGCTGATCCTCTGCAACACGTCCGACTGACCGAGAAGTTAGCGTCGATCTTGGTGCAGCGACGAGCATGGTATCCGCACATTGGTGAGGAGGGATGGGAGCTGCGACGGCTGGCTGTCGGTTCCTGTCTCGGGGTAGGGGCGGTAGAGGCAGACGCGGTTCTTGCGCCGGCAGTGGGAGCAGGTCGGGCGTTCTCCGGAGCATCTCGTCTTCTTCCGTCTGGAGAGGACGTCTGTCAGCCCGTTTCTTACCGATTATCGGACGGACAGCTGCGACATACCGGCAATTGGTGCACGCCTGGCGAGTGCGCTTGATGACGCCTGCGGGCGCGGGCTGTGCGGACAGCTGGGGGTCCATCCCGACCGACGCCATCAGCCGGACGACACAAAGCACCAGCAGCGCGGGGACGGTCTGCCTGCGACGGCACTCAGCCGGGGAGAGGGGATGGGGATGGCAGGCTGGAGGAGCACGAGGGTGTGCATGGCAGACGAGTTGCGAGGAGCCGCCGTCCAGAGCCGGCCAGCGGCGTGCGGGGTGCCCGGCCAATCGGCGCACGCGCGGCCGGCGCGGCGGCCGTGCGGCTCCCAAACCCGCGCCGCTGATTGGTCCGGAGCGCGGCCAGACCCCATGGGGTTAGCTCCGGAGCCGCCGGCGGGTCACGGGACCTCCCGTCGTCGTTTTGGTCCTCGATCGGATGAAGAAACGGCACCCACACAACCCGTTACTATTGCTATTCTTCTTCCTTTTGGAGGGCATTTTCCAGTCTGAGACTATGCATGCTCTGTCTACTGTCTCAACGGCAGGATTCAGTCTATCCAGAGCAAACACAGGCAAAGTGGAATCCGCAATGAGACAGTGATCTTCAATGACCCTCCCACAAGAATCCATACAACCCGTCTACAGGACCAGGACATCGACAAGTCGATGGAGCCGCCTTGCTGACAGACGCTCTACCTGAAAGACGCCACGGACTACAGCCACGATCCGCTTTGAGAGTGTCGACAATGGATGGACTGCATTTTTGTAACACAGTGCAAGATTTCTTGTTTATCTATAATGAAATATCAACTACAGCTTTGCCTTCAACTTCTGCTCCGTATACGCGTCCCAGTCCACCTTCTTGCCTGCCTGGAACTGCTTCACGCCATGTGCTCCCTCCCCGTCCGGCCGCATCATCCGCTCAAACAGCGCCTTGATCCCCGCGGCCTGCTTCTCCCCACCCGCATGCGCCCAGCTCAGCTTCACCAGCTCCTTGGACATGCGCGATGCGTCGGGCGACGAGCCCCGCAGACGCGTCAGCAGCTCGTCGAGGAGCGCGTTCAGCTGCTCCTGGTCCTCGGCCACCCCCGCGACGACGCCCAGCGACTTGAGCTCCTGCGGGCTGACCGGGCGCGCGGAGAGCATGGCTTCCCGCGTGAACGCGGGCCCCCACTCGCGGGCGACGTATTTGGAGATGGTGGCCGGGCAGAGGCCCAGCTTGACCTCGCTCAGGGTGACGGCGGCGTTCTTGACGCAGATCCGGATGTCGCAGGCAAACGCGAGGCCGACGCCGCCGCCGAACGTGGGCCCGTTCATGCAGGCGATGGTCACCTTGGACGAGTTGTCGATCAGCTCGAATAGGCGCGTCAGGCGCTCGAACTGCGCGGTGCTCGTGGAGCCGCCCTGGCCGACCTGGGTGCTGCCCTTGCCCAGGTCCATGCCGGTGCAGAAGAACTTGCCGTTGGCCGTGATGACAATGCGCGAGATGGAGTTGTCCGAGTTGGCGTTTTCGAAGACCTCGCACAGATCCGTGATCATCGGGACGGTCAGGGCGTTGCCGTTCTTGGGCCGGTTCAGGACGACCTTGAGGTTCACTCCGGAGCGGTAGATCTGCAGTCCTTCTGTCTCTTTTACCAGGGACCATGACAGTTTGGGTCCCTTGGGCTGCGTCGGCGTACCGACGCACGCCGCAGATCCCAGCTTGTTCTTCACCGCAAGCGCGTTGCCTGCGCGACTGTCGTTCGTCTTGGACAGCTCCCGCGATATCCACACGCCAACCTCAGCCAGCTTCAACAGATCGACGCCGGTGCTGATGCCCGCGTTCTCGAACATGTAGACCACGTCCTCCGTGGCAACATTCCCCTTGGCACCGGGCGCAAAGGGACACCCGCCCAGCCCGCCCACGCTGCTGTCGAACACGCGGATCCCGCAGCAGTACGCCTGCCAGACGTTGGCCAGCGCCTGGCCGTACGTGTCGTGGAAGTGGCCCGCCAGTCGCTCGACCGGAACGCCTTTCTGCACGAGGTACTCGATCAGCTCGCGGACCCGGGACGCGACGCCGACGCCGAGCGTGTCGCCCAGACTGACTTCGTAGCACCCCATATCAAGTAACCCCTTGACGCAGTGGAGCACGGCGGCGGGCGGCGTTGGGCCGTCGTAGGGGTCGGCGAAGATGCACGAGACGTAGCTAGCCATCGTTAGCAGACAGCATAAAGTGAAAAAACCATAACATGATGAAAAGGATGTTCCATATATAATAGAAAGAATACTCACCCCCTAACAGCAACCCCCTTCTCCCTCGCCCTCTCCGCGACCCTCCGCGCCCGCTCGATCCCCTCCGCTACACTGCAGTTGATATTCGCCCGGCTGAACCCCTCCGTCGCGGAGATAAACACCGCCACCTCCCTGACCCCGTACCGCATCGCAATCTCGAATCCTTTCAGATTCGGCACGAGGACCGGGAGGCGCAGCCCGTTACCCTCCCCACTCCCCTTCAATAGGTCCTGTACATGTTCATCCGCAAGGACTTTCTGACAATCCGCCAGCTGCGGGACGGCTCTGGGCGAGACGACGGAGGTGAGCTCGATGGTGCGCAGGCCAGCGTCGCGCAGGCGGCGGATGAGGGCGAGTTTGGTGGGCGTCGGGATGGCGGTTCGGATGTTCTGCAGGCCGTCGCGGGGGGAGACTTCGACGATGCGGACGGATGAGGATGATGGTGGTGCCATCGCCGGTCGGGATTTTTGCGATGTAAGTCAGTAAGTATGTATGTATGTAACCTCCTGGGTAAGGGTAGGTAGGCAGGCAGGTAGGTGTTATCCGGGTCGTATATAGTATATAGTATGTATGGCTTGAGGGGTTTCTGTGTGGGTGGAGTCGACGGGAGGAATTAGATTACATAATGATTCAATTGATATATAGTAGAAGAAACTTCTTTATTTATTTCGAGAGATACAATAGACGTTTACTTCCCCCCGCGGGGTGTTATTCCCCTCCACTTCTTCAAGCTCCATCCAATGTCCTGGAAGGAAGAAAGACCCGGCGGACCGAGCGGTGATCTTGGCGCGGAACGCCGGTCCGCCGTCCGGGGTTACCGCTGCGGAGGAGCCGAGCCCGATGCTCCACCGGCAAGCTTTGCTTTTCTTAACCCCGGGCCGACTGACCTCGCCTCGGTCTCTCTCAACTCGGGGTAAACACCGCAGCTGATTCTGTCCGAGGAAAGAGAGTCGAATTTGAAGACAGTACGTACCTGGTGCAAGGCGCACTGTAGGTACTGTAGGTAGTAGGTACATGTTGACTTGGAGATAGATATCTCTCTGAGGTTCGGATTCGGGAGATCCAGAAGCGGGGGTAGAAGTGCTGTGATTCTGGGGATAAGGTTTAAAGATGAAAAAAAATCTGCCGGGATAGTAAATACTGCTAGATAAGACGTGATCAGGGTCCAAGGTACAGTACATACTGTACCATGTGTGTACAGATATACGGTGGGCCCGGGGAATATGTATATGGACTTCTATGTACTGTACCTATTTAGAAGGACGGATATAGCGACAGATAGGATAGATTAGAAGATACTATATGGACTGGTGCTCGGTATATTTATTTTTTTTTTTTTCCTAAAAAAAATAGCTGGTAATATAGTCGATATTTAGGGAGCATATGCAAGTAGACTGGAAATATTGTATATCGCAGATACTACCTACTTCGTCAATGGTATATACTGTACATGCACTCTTAAGCAAACAAACAGACATACATATAATATATACACCAATTTACAACTTCGCCCTGCCAGCGCGCTGCCTCACCAGCGCGTTCCCCCTCTCCCGCATGATATGCTTCTGGTACTTGCCGCTGCCCGTCTTGGCGAAGTCGTCGCCCACCCCGGAGTCCCCGATCCAGAAGACGTACTTGGGCGCCTTCTGTCGTCCTAAGGTCTGCGTCACCCAGGCGCGCACCTCGTCGTCGGTGAGTTTGCGGGTCGCGTTGTTGCCGCCGGACAGCTTGAGGAACGCGCCGACGACCTCGCCGTACTTGTGGTCCTCGAGGCCGACGACGCAGGCCTCGCTGATGGCGGGGTGCGCAACGAGGCGCTCCTCGATCTCGGCGGGGGAGATGTTTTCGCCACCTGGCTGTCTGTCAGATTTGGTCGATCCATGATATATTGATTGGTGGTGTGCTTACCCCTGATTATCAGATCCTTGATACGACCGGTGATATGGCCGTAGCCGTCCTCGTCGATGAAGCCCTCGTCGCCCGTGTGCATCCACAGCCGTCCCTGCTCGTCCGTCTTCATGACCTCCCTCGTCTTCGCTTCGTCCCCCCAGTACCCCTTCTGTAGGGCAAACCCGCTCGTGCAGATCTCCCCCTTGACGCCGCGCGGCACGATCTTGCCGTCGCGGTCGACCACCTTGGCCGCCGTGTGCGGCAGGACGCGGCCCAGCGTCGTGGTCTTCTTCTCCCACGGGTCGTCGAGCGCCGTGATGAACGTGACGGGGCTGGTCTCGGTCATGCCGTACGCGATCAGAATGCCCTGCACGCCCATCTTCTCCTGGATCTCATCCATCAGGGGCGCAGGCACGGGCGAGCCCGCCGCGAGACCGGTCCGCAGGGTGGTGATCTTGTACGGGGTGGTCTTGAGGATCTCGAGCTCGGCGACGAACATGGTCGGCACGCCGAGCAGGGCGGTGGCCTTCTCCTGCACGACCGCGTCGAGGGTGCGCCGCGCGTCGAAGTGGTCCGACGGGAAGACGATCGAGCTGCCGTGGCAGAAGGAGGCGAGGAAGCCCATCACCAGGCCGAAGCAGTGGAAGAGCGGCGGCGGGCAGCACACGACGTCGTCGGGCGTCAGGCGCATCGCGTGCCCGACGAAGCGGCCGTCGTTGATCAGGTTGCTACATCCATTTAGCTTGCTGCTGTATCGATGTTGATGGGGGAGAACTTACTTGTGTGTAAGCATAGCCGCTTTTGGCAGTCCGGTGGTGCCTGTTTGCTTCATCAGTATTGCCCAGGAGACATTTCAGTACTTTTTTTCGTTGGAGAGTGCAGTCCTCACCGGAAGTAAACTGCAAATTCAGCACATCCGTCGGCTTGACCTTCTTCTCCGCGCGCTTGAGGAACGCCGGATTGTTCATGAAGATCGAATTTGCGCCCTGCACGAACTCGCTGTATGACTCGAACTCGATCCCTTTGTTGTTATTAGTTGACGCGACGTCCCCCAGGCAGACCACGCGGCGCAGCTCCGGCAGCGCAGGGTTCGTCGGACGGCTGTCGCCCAGGAGCATCTTGATATGCGCTGACAGCGACCTGGTTCCGATCGTGGAGGCGATGAAGATGAGTTTGACGGCTAGAAATCACCATCCAGTCAGTCTCATGTCATGCCAGATCTAGAAAATATCAAGATTGAAGAAGATAAACGTACAGCTCCGTACAACAGCCGCCTTCAGCTCCTCCGGCGTGTACGTGCTGTTCAGCACCACGACGGGACATCCGATGCGCGCGCCGCCCAGAAACACCTCGATGTACTGGTAGCAGTTGCCGGCCATGATGCCCACGCAGTCGCCGTGCCGCAGGCCCATGTTCAGCATGGCCTTGGCCAGCGTCTTGCTGCGGTCCGCCAGCTGGCGGTAGGAGAGGCGGGCGGACTGCCAGGGCACGACGACCGCCGTCTTGTCACCATACTGACGGGCCTGTTCCTCGATCAGAGAACCGAGAGTCTTGGACCAGAGGGGGGGCTGGTCGGGGCCGAAGACCAGCGACAGGGACTTGTCGCTGCTGGACATGTGTTGATATGTCAGTGTATTCTGAGCTGAAAAGTTTGAATGAATGAATTGCAGGTTGTTGCTTTGTGATAAGCCTACCGACTTAAATATCATTTCTGGGCTCTCTTAAATCATTTCGTCTGTTTGCGGGGCACTGACTGCCTGGTCCCTAGGACCTAGGTAGTGGTCGTTAGGGCTCGGCCGGCTGTCCTGAGCGGAAGCTTGGCCCGCCGGCCTTCGGACCGAGATGTCGCGCCCCTTGTTCCACCCCGGGCGGAGCAACCGATGGACCTGTTCCCCGCATAACCTGACGCGCTGGATAGGCTAATAATATGTAATTGCCGCTGGACAAGGTGCCATTTTTCTGTCTGTCTAGCTTTTCTCCCCAGTCTGCTATACCAACCTGCCCACATGGCAACCCAACCCTTCCCCGTCGTACAGTCCCGCCTTGACCTCCGCGGCGCAGCCTTCCAGGCAAACAGGGAGAGCTGGAAGCCGGTTCTCGACCGGTTCGAGGCGGTGTTGAGAGACGTCTGCTCCGAGGGGTCGGAGGCCTCGTTGTCGAGGCACCAGGAACGGGGGCAGTTGCTAGGTATGTACCTTCTACCTATACTCCGCGTAGACTTCAACGCCAATTGCTGGCTGCTGACTGACTTGTGTTGTCAGCGCGAGACAGAATCGCATTGTTGCTTGATCCAGATTCGCCATTCCTCGAACTCGGGACGTTCGCGGGCTTCGGTTTGAAAGACTCGACGCCATGTGCGAATCTGATAGCGGGAATTGGGAGCGTGAGGTGAGACCAAAATATCTTCAGTATGCAGAGCTTGGAGTCTGACGGGAGATGTAGTGGACGACCATGCCTGATCATGTCGCACATTCCTACCCAGAGCGGTGGCGCGTGGAATGAGATGACGGGTAAGTAGACCCCGATGTTGTCGATATACAAAAAGCTAGCGCTAAGCTCCTATATATAGTAATCAAGGTCAACCGAATCATGGAGATCGGATTCGAGAATGACCTTCCTCTTATTTCCCTGGTCCAATCTGTACGACAAGTCCTATTTCACAAGGATATGAGATATGATGATGACAGATGCTGACGCACCCAGGCCGGCGTCTTCCTCCCTCAGCAATTCCGCGTCTTCCACAAAGGAGGTCAGCTCTTCCGTGACCTCGCCATCCGGACGCAGCACGGGAAGCCCTCGTGTGCGATCGTCTTCGGCTCTTCCACCGCCGGAGGCGCCTACCATCCCGCCTTGTCCGACTACACGATCTTCGTGGAGAACCAGGCCCAGGCCTTCCTGGGAGGACCGCCCCTAGTGAAGATGGCGACCGGAGAGACCATCGGGGCAGAAGAGCTCGGCGGTGCCAGGATTCATGCGACGGTCACGGGTCTCGCGGATCAGATTGCGTCGGATGAGTATGTTAATCCTTTTTTTTCCCTGGAACTTTGAGAAAGTATGGTGTTTTTACTAAGGGTTACAACAGATTCGACGCCATTCAAAAGGCCCGCGAATGGGTCGCGACGCTGAACATGGGGATGGCGCCTCGACTGCCCGACAATCTTGTCGCGCCCCTCCCACCCCGGTATCCCGCGGAAGACATTCTTTCCATCGTGAACCCGGATATCCGGAAACCGTTCGACATGCGCGAGGTCCTGCTGCGGATCGTGGACGACTCGCGACTGGCAGAGTTCAAGCCGAAGTACGGCACGAACATGTTGACAGCGTGGGCGCATATCCTAGGTGAGTAGCCTTTCTCACTTTATCTAATATATACAGATATTGATTAAGATGATCGACAGGCTTCCCCGTCGGAATCGTCGCCAACCAGATGCCCGTCATCAACCCCGTCGAGGCGGCCAAGGGCGCGCAATTCATTCGGCTCTGCAATCAGGAGTAAGTCATCACCTCAGCCGTCTCCTTATGCAAGAGGAAGCCCAACTGACGGATGCAGGAACGTCCCCATTATCTTCTTCCACAACACGACCGGCTTCATGGTCGGCCCCAAGGCCGAGCACGCCGGCAGCATCAAGCTGGGCGCGCAGCTCGTCTCCGCCGTCAGCTGCTCGACCGTGCCGCACATCAGCATCATCTGCGGCGCCTCGTACGGCGCGGGCAACTACGCCATGTGCGGGCGCTCCTACCGCCCGCGCTTCCTGTTCACCTGGCCGACGGGCCGGTGCAGCGTCATGGGGCCCGACCAGCTGGCGGGCGTCATGGAGACGATCCAGGTCGCGGCCGCGAAAGCCAAGGGGCAGACGCTGGCGCCGGAGAAGCTGAAGGTACGGGTGCAGCGGTTCCGCGACGAGGTGCAGCGCGACGCCGAGTGCTACTCGACCAGCGCGGTCATGATCGACGACGGGATCATCGATCCGAGGGATACGAGGGATATCCTGGGGATGTGTCTGGAGGTGGTGACGCTGCCGGGGGTGAGGGGGACGACGACGCATAAGCTGCTGGCGCGGATATAGCTTTCTCTTTCTTTAGATTCTACTGTACAATTTCAATTACGCAGGGTAGAGATGTTAGACGGTTTCGTGTTATTGTATTTAAACTAGATCTGAAAGTTAGCTGAATGATATATTTCTGATCCTGAACTAGAACGCAGCATTTCGACCAGCAAATGCAAGTTCCTACTGCAATCGGCGGTCATGGCCTCATGTGGTTTTTCTGACACGGCATTCTCCAAGCATACTCTAGTCTTCCAAGCTGAGGATTTAAAATCTATTGGACAAAAAGGCACCGCTACCTATGTGTCTTGCAAGCTTCCGACCTTATATTCCGTTGCGTAATAGTACTGCTTTCATCACCCTGGTTTTGTATACTTGCCGCACCACAATTTCATGAAAAGAAATAGCAGTTAGTAAGATTTTTCCGAAGAGAAAAAAGGAAAAAAAAAGAAGTTCCCATCGTGCTCAAGAAACAAAATAAGCGAATTCCAATCCAATTTGACGAACCCGCAGTGATCGCTTCGTCCTGCTGATCCTCCGCGTCTCCGCCGTGGCGGGACTCCGGTCCGCTCCGCCCTCGACACGTGCGACTCGCGGACCGAAACGCCCGCGGACCGCCCGTCTTACCGCGGAACATGCGCAGCTCGAACAACAGCCTTGGAACAGCACGGAAAGACGGCAAGAGAAGCTATCCGGCGATAAAACTGAGCGTGGACCTCAGCCAGCATGCGTTCCGGACTATCACCAGAAGGTTTTGCTCTCGGTGACGCAGGATGACGGTCGTCAGACACAACAACGGGAGCAACGGCTCCGCCAGCCCGCTCCGCAGACCTCTCTTCGTCGCGGCGCCGCCGCTCGACGAGCACGGCAGACCCAAGATCCAGAAGGTGCTGATCGCGAATCGCGGCGAGATCGCGTGCCGCATCATCGCGACGTGTCGCAGGCTGAACTTGAGGACCGTGGCGGTTTACGTGGAGGAGTGAGCAACTTCATTTGAATTATATACACCAAAAGGAATATTCACTGATCGACGACAGGGACGCCCACTCCAAACACGTCTCCGACGCCGACGAGGCCATCAGCCTCGGCAGCATCGAGCGCCCCGCCAGCGGCCGCAACCCCTTCCTCGACATCGACCTGCTCGTCCGCACCGCCCTCGCCGCTGGCGCGCACGCCGTCCACCCGGGCTACGGCTACCTCAGCGAGAATGCGCAGTTCGCCGACCGCGTGCGCCAGGCTGGGCTCGTCTTCATCGGCCCCAGCTCAAAAGCCATGCTGACGCTGGGCGACAAGCGCAGGTCCAAGGAGTACCTGCGCGCGCACGCTCCGGAAGTGCCGCTGATCCCGGGGTTCGCGGGGTCGAGCCAGGAGGCGGAGGATCTGGAGAAGGCCGCGGCGGAGATCGGGTTCCCCGTCATGCTGAAGGCGTCAGCTGGTGGCGGTGGGAAGGGCATGAGGATCATCCGCGAGGCGTCGCAGTTGCGGGACGAGCTCAAACGCGCGCAGTCCGAGGCGCAGCGGTCGTTCGGGTCGAGTGACTGCATCCTGGAGAAGTACATCGAGAACAGCAAGCATGTCGAGATCCAGATCCTGGGCGACAGCCACGGCGAGGTGGTGTCGCTGTTCGACCGCGACTGCTCCGTGCAGAGACGCCATCAGAAGGTCATCGAAGAGACGCCGTGCCCGTTCCTGGACGCGGAGACGAGGAAACGGATGAGCGAGGTTGCGGTCACGATCGCGAAGCTGATCGGGTACGAGGGCGCCGGGACGGTCGAGTTCGTGTTCGATGTCTCGACGAACAAGTTCTACTTCCTCGAAGTCAACGCCCGGCTGCAGGTCGAGCACCCGGTCACGGAGGAGGTGACGGGCTTGGATCTGGTGTCGTTGCAGCTCTATGTCGCGGCCGGCGGACGCCTGCGCGACCTCCCTGCCATCCAGAGTCTCTGCCAGACAGGCCACGCCATCGAGTGCAGACTATGCGCCGAAGATCCGCAGAAAGACTTCTTCCCCGACCACGGCCGAGTCCACCTCTGGCTCCCCGGCTCCAGGACACACGGTCCCGGGACGGACGTCCGCTACGAAACCGCCATCCGGACCGGCTCTTCGGTCTCGATCTACTTCGACTCCATGATCGCCAAGATCGTCGTGTGGGCGCCGACGCGCGCCCTCGCGATCGAGAAGCTGGTCGACGAGTTGCGAGCAACGGCCTGTCTGGGCGTCAAGACCAACCAGCTCTTCCTGCAGAGCTGCCTCCTGCACCCGGCATTCCACGATCCGGCGTACACGACGTCGTTCATCCCGCGGAATCTGGACAGTCTGCTCAAGAATCCGCACCGCGCGCGGTTGCCGCCTGACCACGAGAAGGTCCTCTCGATCATCCCGTGCCTGTACCTGCGTAGGCTGGCAGAAGTATCATCGAATGATCGTCGCAGACCCTTCCAGCACGTCCGCAGACAGTTCCGCAACCAGCGGTTCGACCCAGTCAGCGTCCACTGCGACGTCGTCACGGCTGTCGATCGCACGAAGACGAAAGCCCCGGCGGCGGAAGGGAAGCAGGAGCAGGACCAGCCGATGATGTGTCTGTGGAAGAACGCGTCGGAGGGCGCGAGCAACGACAATGTTCGGGAACTGCATCTGCTGCCGGTACCACCGGTAGATTCCACTACCCGAAGAGACAAAGATAAGGACTCCTCAAAGAAAGACACGAAAGAAATCAGCGAGGCCACCGCGCTCTACAACACCATCAGCCGCGCCCTCCGCAGTGGCGAAGCGACCTCCACGCCTCCCTACCGCGTCAGCATCGATAGCTGGCACCAGCACGAGAACCATCCAGGGACATCCACCATCCAAGTCTCCATCAACGGCTCCAAGATCCTCGCGCACATCGCCATCGTCGACAACAACCAGACCCAAACCCAATCCCAGTTGCAAACCGTCATCTGCCACTTCCCCCACCTCGGCACCTCCCTCACCTACACCCGCTTCGCCACCCTCCTGTCCTACTGCGCCTCGATCCGCACATCCCCCTCCCAGAACGCCAACTCGGCGCTGACCAGCCGCACCGTGAGGGCGCCGATGCCGTGCAAGGTCCTGTCCGTGCTGAAGCGGGACGGGGAGGCGGTGAAGCCCGGCGAGACGGTGATGGTGATCGAGAGCATGAAAATGGAGGTTGCCATCACTGTTTCAGAGGCTGGCAGGTTTAAGACGAAGTGGAAGGTCGGGGACGCGGTGGATGAGGGGAGCGTCCTTTGCGAGGTTGAGTAGGGAGATGAATCAGACTATGGGTGTGTATGTTGTATGTATGGTAGGTTAGATATATAATAGATATCTGATCAGATGGATGTATGCATATATGTATTATATGTGCGAGAAGCAATAATGGCAACCCTTTCTCATTTGCTTTCCTTTCCATTTGTTTCCCTCCATGGATCTACTCTTTTATTTCTTTACAGGTAGGTATCTCATTATTCAGTCATCCGTGGAAATGAAGAAAACATCACATCACTCGCGTTGTCGACTTCGACTTTTTTTTTCCCTTGCTCCTCGTCACGGCAAGTAAAGTAAAGCAAACAAGCAAGCGAAGTAACAGAAAAAAAATCCTCCAGTGCTGGACAAAAAACTAGAGTTCTAGCGGCCACCACCACCACCACCACCACGATGATGCCGATACGGCTTCCTTCCAAACAACTTTTTGCTCGTTCTCCCGAGGCAGCCAGGGCAGGGCAGACAGGCTCGGTTGCAGCAGGGATCATCTATTATTTGGCCGTCAAGGGTACTGAACATATATAATTAATTCCATGGATGACTCACGGTCCATTTAATTTAGATGTCTTTCTTCGTTGAATGTAATGACTTTTATTTATTAATAATCATCGACCTAATAATTTAATATTGATAATAAGCAACATCCGGTAAATGATGGGAAGCAAATCGAGTTCGTCCGAAAAGCCGTCTGCTGGTGCGGTACCTGCAGAGAGGTAGATCTATATGATTCCCGAAACGGGCAATCCCCGCGCCTCGGAAGTGGAGACGGCGCACGCGACTCGGCCACGGACGGACGAATTTCGTCCGCACGATTACAAAGCAACGGTGACCTTCTCCGGCCGACGGCGCAGATCATACCCCGTAGAGTGTCTACGGCTTACTCTGTAGAGCACGGTGACGGGGAATCGGTGCTGGGTTCGCCGGTTCGGGCTCCGAGGAGATGGGAATGGGACGGGATTTCTAAGCTTGCTTATTTTTGTCTCACTCTTGGAGAGGTACCGCGTCCGGGTCTGTTGATGTGGAGAAAGGGGATGGAGAGCTGGATATGTCCTCCATTTCAGGTAGATATAAAAGGGACTCGGGCGTCGAGATAAAGATGCTGCCCAGGTAGCGAGCATCGGCAGTCTTGTCAACGTTTGAATCGTCCTCGTTGCAATTGCCCCCGTTTCTGACCAGATACTCTGTTATATCGTCAGCATGACCCAGCTCAAGCCGATCAAGCTGTACGGCGGCGTGCTCGGCCCCAACCCGGCCAAGACGGCCATCATCCTCGAGGAGCTCAACGTGCCCTACGAGAACGTCTACGTGCCCTTCGACAAGCTGAAGACGCCCGAGTTCGAGGCGGTCAACCCCAACGGGCGCGTGCCCGCCATCGAGGACCCCAACACGGGCATCACCATCTGGGAGTCGGGCGCCATCATCCAGTACCTGATCGACACCTACGACAAGGAGCACAAGCTGAGCTTCCCCGCGGGCACGCCCGAGGCGTACCACGCGGCGCAGTGGCTCTTCTTCCAGGTGTCCGGGCAGGGGCCGTACTACGGCCAGGTGACGTGGTTCGAGAGGTACCATGCGGAGAGACTTCCGAGCGCGATCGACCGGTACGTCAACGAGGTGCGCCGCGTGTCCACGGTGCTGGACCGCTGGCTGGAGACGCGTCAGTGGCTGGTGGGGGACAGGTGCACGTACGCGGACCTCGCGTTCATCCCGTGGCAGGTCGGCATCGAGGCGTTCGTCGCGAAGGCGTATGATCCGGCGAAGGAGTTTCCGCACCTGGCGGCGTGGCTGGAGCGGATGAAGAGCAGGGAAGCGGTCAGCAAGGTGCTGGCGGAGGCGGCGGAGCGGAGGGCGGCGCTGGAGAAGGAGGGTCAGTTGGGTCCGAAGCGCGAGTAGAGCTGTTGTGTAGATAGCGGTGCTTCTCTTGTCCATGTCATCGATCTGACTTGGTTTGTGAAACGTCGTACAGATCGCGTAGCGGTGTATGCCATGACTCTGTGCTTCCGCTTGGCGCTCGGGGGCGATGTACCTGTCTCTGGATTTTTTTTCTTCTTCTCTTCTTTCGTCTTCTCTTTCGTTGTTAGCAATGCGTCGTTCGGATGGAGTTGCTGTGGAGGGGACTGGCTCATGACCACTCCACAGGACCCCGCAATGACCACGTGCGAGCCTTTCCAGCCTGGGTTCCAGTGCTGAGTCCCCTCGCTAGGAGGTCTCCGCTCCACACTGCTGGATGGAAGAGTGATGCGGAGGACCGAGAGATGGCGGGGTCCAGAGCAGAAAGTGCTGGAGGAGAGGAGATCTTGTGGACATGCGGCTCCGGGCCTTATCACGATAAGCGGCCTTATCGGCGGGACGGCCGGGACGAGCCGCAAAGGCCTGACCGCCAGCCTGACGACGGGTTCGTCTGCCCGACGGGCTGTCCTGCGGGCCTGCTGCGAGATTATCGAGAACAAGATATCGACCGTCGAGACCGTCGGACAACTTCCGAGAGCGGCAGGTCAGCGGGGGCCGTTTTGAGGCGTCATGGCGGGGCGCGAGACACCGGTAAGGCCTCCTCCGCCTCGTATCGCTCCAGACTAACCGTGCAATGCTAGTATAAGCATGCCCTTCCCCCTCCTGCGGCCTCTGCTCCGCCCGTATCGTCCGTGTCCGCAAGGAGATCGGAGAGAAGACCGCTGACCATGGCGCGCGTCACGCTGCTGGCCGTGCTGGCCGTCCTCCTGGTCGTGCACCTGCCCGGTGCATCTCCACAACCGGTGCAGGATCGATGGGGACGGTGGAAGACACATCAGCACCAAGGCAACGGCACGCTGGGCGCGGTTGCGAGCGAGAGCGCCATCTGCAGCCGGATCGGGACAGACATGCTTCAGCAAGGGGGGAATGCGGCGGATGCGGTGAGTTCTCCCCTGTCTCCTCGAGGGGTTTGATCCCGAGAGGGGCTGTGATCTGATGTATGTTCGACCGCGAGGGGTTCCATGCTGATGTGCGACAGCTGGTGGCGACGGTGTTCTGCGTGGGCGTGATCGGTACGACACGACGCCATCGCGCCTACGACGGCGACAGACGGCCAAGAGATGACGAGATCTAATCGCGGATACAGGCATGTACCACAGCGGCATCGGCGGCGGCGGCTTCATGCTGGTGCGCGCGCCCAATGGATCCTTCGAGTTCGTCGACTTCCGCGAGACGGCCCCGGCCGCCGCCTTCCAGGACATGTACAACAACAACACCGACGCCTCCATCTACGGCGGCCTGGCCAGGTAGGGAACCCAGCACCCATGACGACAACGAGACTGACACGACCAGCGGCGTGCCCGGCGAGGTGCGCGGCCTCGAGCACCTCCACCGCAAGTACGGCGTGCTGCCGTGGTCCGCCGTCGTGCAGCCCGCCGTCCGCGTCGCCCGCGAGGGCTTCCCCGTCACGGAGGACCTGGTCCGCTACATGAACTCTGCCGTCGGGGACGGCGAGGACTTCCTCTCGCAGGACCCGACGTGGGCGCTGGACTTCGCCCCCAACGGCACCCGCCTGGGCCTCGGGGACACCCTCACAAGGAGGCGATATGCGGACACGCTCGAGACCATCGCGACCCAGGGCCCCGACGCCTTCTACTCCGGGCCCATCGCGGAGACGATGATCAGGGCCGTGCAGGCGGCCAACGGCACGATGACCCTGGAGGACCTGAAGAACTACACCGTGGCGATCCGCCATGTGTCGCAGATCGACTACCGGGGCTACAAGATCACGAGCACGACGGCGCCCTCCAGCGGCATCGTCGCGCTGAGCGTGCTGAAGATCGTCGAGGGGTACGACGACTTCTTCGCGCCGGGGAACGTCAACCTGAGCACGCATCGCCTGGACGAGGCGATCCGCTTCGGATACGGCGAGAGAACGAACCTGGGCGACCCGTCCTTCGTCGACGGGCTCGACGAGTTCCAGCGGGACATGCTGAACGAGACGACCGTCCGGCAGATCCGCGCACGCATCTCCGACTTGCACACGCAGAACGTGTCTGCGTACGATCCCCACGGCATCGAGAGCCTGGACACGTACGTTCCCTGTCCCCCCCCCCCCCCCCCCGGTGTCCGAGACGGGCTAACAGTATCCAGCCCCGGCACGTCGCACGTCGTGGCCGCGGACCACACCGGCCTGGCCATCTCGCTCACCACGACGATCAACCTGCTCTTCGGCAGCCGCGTGATGGTCCCCGAGACCGGTATTATCATGAACAACGAGATGAACGACTTCTCGATCCCCGGCGCGTCCAACGCCTTCGGCTACATCCCGTCGCCGGCCAACTACATCCGGCCGGGCAAGCGGCCGCTGTCGTCCATCTCGCCCGCCATCGTCACGCACCCCAACGGGACGCTGTCCTTCGTCGTCGGCGCCGCGGGGGGCAGCCGCATCATCACGGCCACCATCCAGAACATCATCCACGCCGTCGACCAGGGCATGTCGGCCGCGGAGGCCCTGGCGCAGCCGCGCCTCCACGACCAGCTGGTGCCGAACCAGGTCTCGTTCGAGTACGCCTACGACAACGCGACCGTCGCGTTCATGCGGTCGCGCGGGCACAACGTCACCTGGGTCTCCCCGGGCGAGAGCACCGCGCAGGCGATCCGCGTGCTGCCCAACGGGACGTTCGACGCGGCGGGCGAGCCGCGGCAGCAGAACTCGGGCGGGTTTGCCGTGTAGCGTGGACAGCCGTCCGGAGTGAGTCAGTTGGGGGTTTCGTGATGCCTTGGATGGATGTTGGACGTCAAAAGGCCGGCAATCAGCGTGGCCTATTTATATAGTCGAGCGGTATCTTGGGTTGACGATGGACTCTGTGATGTACCGGGTGGAGGGTAGACACACATGCCATTGAAGAATATAGTTCGAGTCTTAGAATTTCAACATGTCTCGTTCGACCGTGCAGTATCCCCAACGTAGCACCCTCCGTGACTGTGTCCCTGAGACTGCTGAACTCGGGCCGCAGGCCCGCCGTTTAAGCTGTGGTCTGTGCGCGTCTCCCCCGGCGTCCGCCCGATGTCTCTCCTCCGCGAGCGGGCGCCGCATTCACCGCCGCGCGAAACACAACCTCTTCCCTCCCCTCTTCACTCCTGGACGCTCCACGCTACGTTTGCAGATCCATGGAGAGGTTTACCGGGCATCCTCACCCTCGACGGTCGCTGCGTCTTTTTTTCATCTGACCTGAGAGCTTCCGCAGCCCGAGAGAGCAGAGCGTACCTCGCTCGCAAACGACTCGTTCGATCCCTCCCCCGCTGCTCTCAGAGCTTCTAGCCTCTGTTTGTTTCCTGGTTTCCCTCCCCCCCGGCGACATATGATGCGCGTGTCTGACACGGCCTCGATTCTGCCAACGAGTCAACCGACGCAGCGTCTGACGTGACGTGACGTGACGTCCGAAGCCCAGAGCAAGCAAAACGAAACGCAGGGAATTTTTGACGGTCCATTCACCCCACCGCAGAACACACAAGCGTGGGTCTGGTTTGATCTGGTCTGGAATGCAGAGGGGCAGAGACCAGGACCAGGAGAGCATTGACACGGAGAAGGAGAACACCAACGCACACGCAAGCCTCGAGGTGGCTGTCGCGGTGCGGATCTCCCCGCCGTCGTTCGATCTGGAGGCGTACGAGCCGTTGGATGAGAGGGTCTTGAGGACGGTCGTGGATCTCCTGGATACATCGTCGTCATCGTCTACGAGGACTACTACGGAGCAGGAGAACGAGGAGATGAAGACTGCTACCGCTACAGCCATGGAGGCCAGAACAGTCGAGCGCGAGGTCGAGGTCATTGATCTGACGTCGCCTCCACCGGAGATGGAGCCGGTGACGGAACCAGAGCAACACCATGCCCCGCACGAACACCCCCCTGCCGGTCACGACGGTCACGGCGGCGGCTACGACTCCCAGGCCGAGGAAGACGAGATCTTCGCCCGCGTCCCGCCCCGCAAGCGCGCCCGCGTCATGGCCTTCATCACCGCGCACGACTTCATGAAGTCGTACGACCCGCCTATCCGCCGCTCCGCGCGGCGCCGCTTCACGAAGCAGGTCCGCAGGAAGGCGCTCAAGGCCGGCATGGACGAGGCCTCTGCGACGCGGCTGCTCCGGTACGTCCGGAGGTGCTACGTCGAGGTCCATCAGGGAGGGTTCACGGACGGGCTGGATTCGGAGGGGTCGGCGTTTGCGGCGGACGAGGTTGATGACGGTGATGGTCCGGAGGGAGAGGGGATATCGGTGTCGAAGGAGAAGAAGCCAAAGAAGAAGAGGAGGCGTGGGATTACGGACGACGTCGACGGCCCGGATGTGGGGGAGGAGTCCAGGAACGCGAAGCGCCGTGCGGAAGAAGGTCGCCAGGAATCAGGGCACAAAGGATCTACCGGACGCGAAGGGCCCACAGAGACTAAAGACCGTGCCGCTTGGTTCCCGTCCTCCCCGCGCGACAGCGATCGCGAGAACTCGCCGATGGTGCTCGACCTGCTCCAGCGCCTGGCCGAGTCGCCGACCGACTCGCCCGCGAGCGGCGAGCGCGCGTGGAGCGCGGAGACCGGCGGTCCGACGCCTGGTCCGGCGGTTGTCCTCGTGGAGGATGACCCGGAGGGCCAGTCGGAGAGTGCGCAGCAGACGGTTGGCCGGAATGCCGGATCTCGCGTCGAGAACGAGGGCAAGGACGGGAAGCCACAGTGGCTCGACGGAGCGTCCCCTTCGCGTGTCGAGTCTGCAGACTACATTGCTCCCGAGTCGAGGAAGGAATCACGTCAGTCGGGCCCCTCGGACACGGCCCATCCGGAGATCGAGAGGAGTACGGAATCCGCAGAGGACCAGTCCCCAGCCGCGTCGTCCGGCCGGACAAAAGACGATGCAGCAATGTCCAGTTCCAAGGCTTCAGATGCGAGCAAGCCATCGACGAGGTCCAAGAAGAAGAGGGAAAAGAAACTCCGCAAGAAGGCAGCAATAAAGGCCAAGGTGGCGGAGAAGATACGACTGCTCCGCGAGAAAAACGCGCAACGCACGGCGCGGAGGAAGGAGAGGAGGAAGGCGAGAACGAAGAACCGGACAGACAGCGCATCCGCGGAGGTGGTCTCGGAGGGACCGCCGCAGACCGTCCCGCACTCGAGCCAGCCGGTTGAAGGAGGCAGCGATCCTCCAGGAAGCGCTGACGTGCAGAACGGACGACAGGTGGAACATGCTGCGATCCCCACCGTGGACCTCACGCAGTCCGACTCGGGTTTTTAGGTGCCGATGACTCGCCAGGCGTGACGGCCAGCGAGGAGGCGACGTCGAAGTATTTCTCGAAGGTCAAGAAAGTGAGAAGGAAAGCTGCTCCGCCGGGCCCTGAAGATGCCCGTTCTGCAGAGACAACCCTGCCGAGCGGGCTGTCCACGAGTGCTCCCGAGTTCCAACCAGACCTGTCATCCGACTCGCCCCTGAGCGACGTCCCCAGCGACGTGAGCTCGATCCTCGACAAACCCGCTCCGGATTCATCTCCCCAGGCATCACCCCGCGCGGACCCGGTGACCACACCGCCAACGCCCGCGGAAGCATCCCCGTCGGAGTCGGCCCGTCCAGCGCGACCCCGCGCAAAGCTCCCCACGGTCTCCCCGTACTTCCCCAAGCCCGCCGGCGACGCCGAGTCCTGCCTCCCCTTCCCGCCCATCTCCGCCCCGTCCTTCGGCCTGATCCAGGAGCAGCTCGCGCACGACCCCTTCCGCCTGCTCATCGCGACCATCTTCCTCAACCGCACCCGCGGCGGCGTCGCCATCCCGGTGCTCTTCCGCGTCTTCGAGCGCTACCCCACGGTCGACGCCATGGCGGCCGCAGATCACGATGATCTGGTCTCGCTGATCCACAGCCTGGGCTTCCAGAACCAGCGCGCGAAGAAGTGCATCGCCCTGGCGCAGACTTGGCTCGCCGCCCCGCCGACCAAGGGCAGGCGGTACCGCAAGCTGCACTACCCGCGCAAGAACGACGGCCGCGACGTCGCCCCCGGCGAGTGCGTCCCCGACGACGAGGACGACTCCCGCGTCGCGTGGGAGATCGCCCACCTCCCGGGGATCGGCCGCTACGCGATCGACAGCTGGCGCATCTTCTGCCGCGACGCGCTGCGCGGGTTGGCCGCGGACTGGAAGGGAACCGGCGCGACCTCACCGGACTTTCAGCCCGAGTGGAAGAAGGTCCTGCCCCGGGACAAGGAGCTGCGCGCGTACCTGGCCTGGATGTGGCTCCGGGAGGGATGGGTGTGGGACCGCGAGACGGGCGCGCGGACGAGGGCCAGCGAGGAGGTGATGCGCGCGGCGGAGCGGGGGGGAATCGCTCGCGAGGATGCAGACGGACGCTGGGTTCTCGAGACGTCGCCGGTCAGGAGGGTGGAGAACGGGTTGCATGGGTAAGGTCGATGTATTTGTATGTACCTTATTACGTCATTCGGAGTTGGTGTCTAGGTCTGTCCTTTTAGGCTTTCTTTCTTTCTCTCTCTCTCGTGTGGGGTGGGACTCGACATGTGGTTGCGATGTACCCTATTACCGTACACTACTGTACACTACTGTACTCTACCAATTGGGTTGGGTGGTTCTGTTCCAGGTCCAGACGTCTCGTCTCGTCTCGTCTCCGAGTCGCAGCAGATACCAGATACCAGCAGATAGGAGATACCCTGTACCATGCATAGCGACAGAGTGAGTAATGGTAGTAAAATGCCGTCAAGACAGCTCTGCTGCTCTGCCTACTGACTAACTCTTAGTACTAGTGAGTGGTTGGTACCAGTACACTGCAGTACTTTTTCCGCATCTAGTTCTAGTCCTCTTGTAGGATATTATATTATTTTACCGATTTGAATTCTATTGACTTGATTTGTTTTCATGATCAATCAATCAATCAACCAACCTCACGCCTCATTATGAGGTGTGAGTGTGAGTGTGAGTGTGAGTGTGAGTGTTGGATATTTGATATAATTGGGTCTTTTTTTGTTTATTTCCTTCTTTTGTTATACGGGTTACCGGGCCGCAGGCCACATGTCGCAGATCTGATCTGATCTGATCTGAATCTGAATCTATGTATTCAATCTACGTATTCATTTATAGGCATATAGCCACTGATTGATTGGAGCTGATGCAGATGCAGAGACAGGATAGGATAGGATAGGCGGGACTGGAACTTAATAAAAGAGATGCCTATTAGCCTGTTACTGAAGTAATTGGTGTGCGGCCTTAATATATAACCAAACGTCGAAGCGAACACTCGCGCATAGGTGAAATGAAAACGCCGTGAAGCCCCGTTCGAGTTCCGCTTTGTTGAATAAGTGAAACAACAACAACAACAACAACAAAAAAAGAAAGTAAAAAAGGGAAAACGATGGAGGGATAAGTGGCATTTCACTGGCGCCAAAAGCTCCCATGTGCGGACGCTGTATGATAATCGCAATAATCGGAAAGTTCGGACATAATGATGGACTTTGTCAGTCAGAGCCAGGAAGTCTTTCTTCTTCTGTTGTTTGTCATCTATATATCCCCCCTTTTTTCAAAGTAAGAAATGGATATTATTATTCACTGATTTTTCCAAAAAAGGAAAAAAGATCCTGCATCAAGAGAAGGGCAAACAGGTGATTTTTTTCCCTGTGCATTTGATATATGTGGAAGGAGCTGAACGGGTCGATCCAGAAAAGAAAAGAAAAGAAAAGAAAAATGGATAAGCAATCTGCCACCAAAAGAAGCATATAGACCTTGTCATACATATTCATTGTGCGAGTCCTAATCTGCGCGCATCACCTTCTTGTTCACAGGGCTGGGACTTGATAGACGTCATCGGATTCTTTCTTTTCTTTTTCTTTTCTTTCATGCGGCAGTTGCAGCAGATCTGACAGGGTTTGATTCTGAAACAGACCAAAATTGCATGGGTTGGCGGGGAAAAGGAAAGAAAGATTTGCGTTGAAAAAAAAAAAAAAAAAAAAAAAAAAAAAAAAAAAAAAAAAAAAAAAAAA
>ENA-UOXB01000072-UOXB01000072.1-bioreactor-metagenome-genome-assembly--contig:-NODE-72-length-115103-cov-13.286228_pt1 | contig 115103 bp, 108 predicted proteins | sample MGYA00238158_ERZ761615 | MGnify/ENA primary metagenome ERZ761615 (study PRJEB28904, sample SAMN06267902) | bioreactor metagenome | isolation source: Joint BioEnergy Institute, California, USA...
TTTTTCCCCCCCCCCCCCCCCTCCCTGAAAAGAGAGAGATGAGGGAAATAAAAGATTCAATCCATCTATTCCAGTAACTTTTTCCGAATGAAGGAAGAAAAAACGGTCTTCAAGAGACTACATCTATATATAAGATAAAGATGGAAGATGAGCCGCGCGATCGAGGGTAGGTTTAAGCATCTAAGATTATCGTAGGTGCGTGCACTAGGTATGTATGTATCACTCGACATTAGGAACTCTACTGTACACTCATAGAGACTACAGAAGATGCATTTATTGATTTAGGGGACAGCATTGCATTCAATCATTGCTTTCAATAAACCATTGCACAATACTTGTGTCAGCATCGTAGTTGTTGAAGATTAGGTACAGTACCTACTTAACTAGGCAATCTACCCACTTTTTTTTTATCAATGTGCGATCCAGTTAATTAAAGGTTTTTATTGGTTTCGTTTATGTGTTCTCTGACTTCTATTCTTAACTTTGTCTTCCTCCGACTGCTTAACTCACCTGACTTGATAGTGCATGAATTGCCTCGAGGACCGGGTGTCAAGTTACCTAAGTAGTTAGGGCTCAAGTAAGATTAGACGTCCTGCTTCTGCTCGTTTGATCTATTGTCAGTATGGGAAACTAAATAATGTTGGGAGTCATGTGGTGGGAGGAAGTTAACTGACGCATGATCAGAATGGATGGGCGGAGAGGTCGAGGCGGCAGCCCCAGCCCAGCCCCAGCCCTAAAGCCCTAGCTGGGTGGCCAGGCCAATCCTACCTCCGACATCTCTTAAGTAGGTAGTAGTCTGCTGTATGTACATCGACTTCTTAATGCATATCATCTGTCTTAAATGAACACTTCATTGTCTGTCTGATGGCGGAGATTCGGGTTGTGGTGTGACACCGGATGTATCCTTAGGGCTATCCCCTGTTTGCCCTAGTCCACTCTATCCACCTTAGCAACAGGCAACTTCAGTTCTTGCTCCGCCCATCTATCATCTTGTTACTCTGTACCACATGGGATTTGCAACACCGCTGCAACTTTGATCACAGATTTCTGAATGCATATTGTGAATATTTGACGACAACTATCGTGAAATTTCTTATATATAGATATTAATTTCTGCTTGTGCCAGTATCCAAAATGTGTTCATAAACCATTTGACATAGCATCCAGATGTCATCCAAAACTAGAGAACAGCGCTGACAAGGACCAGGCAACTTGCTGTACACTCCTCACTGCGCATAGCTCTTTATCGCAGGCTCACCACTCACAGGATTACCATATCCTAGGACCTCCGCAAGAGCGACTATCAGGAGTCGCTCAGTACCAAGAACGTCATCCAGCCCCAGCTGAGGCGGAATCAACTGTCCGCAGACCTGATCGAGATCGAGCCGCGACGGGTCGCCCGGCCCATCGTGGTTGATCGCATCGATCGCCAACGCCCAGCTCAGAGGGTTATAGAGCATGCCCTCGTGCGTGTAAACCCCACCGGCTGGTTTCCCTGCGCAGATGGTCTGGGCATGATTGTTCGTGACTCCGACACCGCGGTTGTCTGAGAGGATAGCAGACGCGGAATCGCCGCCCATCGGCTGGACGACCTCGTCGAAGGAGGAGTAGAGCGTTGTCGTGGGGACGTATGCTGAGTCCCCGCCGTTTGCTCGCAGGGTGCTGATGAACTTTGCGTCCCAGCCTTGCTGCCAGATCGATGGCGTGCACGCAAACGTGGGGAAGCCAGGGCAGACGAAATATTCCAAGACGGTGCCGTGGAAGTCCGGGCTGATGGCTATGAAGTCTTCGACTACGTCGCGGGTGGAAGGCCAGTATTTCAACGCCCACTGGGTGTCCAGGCCGCCTTGAGACCATGAAATCACGGTTACATTGGACGATGAAATGCCAGAGATGTAGTTGATCGCGTATGCGACGTACTCGGAATTCACCTGGGCGTCATCAAGAGAGGCGGAAGGGATATTGACCCAGACTGGGTCCACGTTTGCTGCTGCATTGGCCAGCTTGCTGAAGCTGAAGTAATAGGTCGACCCGGCTGGGACCGCAGTGCCAGGGACCAGGATAACCGGCTTCTTTCCGTTCGCGCCATAAGAGAACGAAGCAGGGATGTGGATCGCCGCCCGGAGAGAGGCCTCGTCAACAGAGTACGGCGCGTCGTTCGACGACTTGGAGGGATAAATTGGCGTCTCAGGGGACCTTGTATTCACGTTGCTGATGGAATTGAGGTCACTGTCGAAATATCCATTCAGAAAGTCAAAGATGGAGCTGGGGATGAGCCCTGATGAGACGATATCAAGTACCGCATCTGCTAGATCCGTCACGCCACCTGAAAAGATACTTTCAATGACTGCGAAGGCAGACTCCACGGATGATGCTGTCGAGGGATCTTCTTTCAGCTTCGAGACAATTTCTGCGGCTTTCACCGAAGTATTCGTCCCAGCGATCGAGGGGTCGTCAGCGACATTGGTCAACTGTGTGATCACGTCAGTTCCGTTCGTCGAGGTCGCCCGTCGATGAATGTCAGAGAAGGAGCTTGGCAGTGCTCTGGCAACAGCATCAGACAACAGGCTTGCGCCCAAGCACAAAGAGGTCAGCCGCATTTTCGCAAGGATGACGAGTACCGGCGCCAGTTCCCCAACAGCCCAGTTCAGGGGAGGGGGCACCTCCGGCCGTCATCACAGATATATCCCCCCCCTCCCCCACCTCCCGAAGGGATATTGTCAGATGCTCAGGATTTTGGAACGGCCTCGGCATCCATGGATGATGTCTTTGCTTTCTGTAGAGAGCTAAAGTGGAGACCAATGGAAAGATCAGCGTCCGCGGTCGAACCGCGTGACTGCAGCCTACAACCAAATCGTTAAATGAGGTGAATCAGTCCAATGAGAAAAGCAGATATTCAGGGGCAGAGCGACGTCTGCTACTCAGAGAAGTGACCGCTCTGGCAGCTGCTCGCACCCCTCGAATAGATCCATTAGCAAAAACTCAACGTCACCATGGAGCGGAGAATCGGTGGGGCACGGAAAGACGGCCTCAGCGCGTGGTGCGCCGCGGCCAGAAGGTTCGGGAACGATGGAGCTCAGCATCGTGCCCACTAACGATGACGGTCAGATCCACGGCGGAGAGGGTCGGGTATAAGCGTCTGACGAGAGCCGATATCGTCAGCAAGTGTATATACCTCGCAGTCAGGAGGTGGTTGGGTTGCAGAAGATGCCCAAATGCCGACGAGTCAGTCGAAGCCGATTCGCAAGGGACCGGGGTCGAGACGCGGGAGAGATCGACAGTGTGGGGAAAGTGCGGGGATGGTCCCCTCGTCGCCCTCGAGCCACATGTGACCTGCTTGGTTCTCTCTTGCTCCGTTCTCGTGGAGTGGTGGACATTGGGACGATTCATACTAGGCTCCATCTGGCTTTATCTCCGGTTACATGCAACTTCGGAGAAAAGGAAGATGCAGGTCGTGGAACCAAGCGCAACTTATCTGAGCGTTTTAAGTTTTGTTCACAGTCAATAGGGGTTGAGGGGTATAGAAGAGGCCGAGGTTGAGAGAGGGAAATAGGGATTTTTTTTTCCAATGGGAATGTTTCTAAGGTCGGCTGCTGACGACCTAGAGGATGCCGCATAGGAAGAATCAGGATGCGGCAAAAATGGAGTCTTGCTTAAGACACTCATAGGTACCTAGGTAGGTACCAGGTATGTCTGTGGAAAAGATTATACCAAGGATCCCATGATTTAATGCTTAATTCCCTCTGATTGATTCGCTAATTAACATAGCAACAAAAGATATTTTTGGGAAAGCTGGTATATATCTCGCACAGTATGTGCATGTTGTTACCATTATTCACGAAGTTGGAATGGTATAATTAGCAGACGCCTCTTCCGCTGTAACGTTCCGACCAATGCTGCTGGGTACAAATGTCCCCGGGGGAACGTATCCGTTGAGGTTCGTAAGAGCGCGCGTCATCTCGATCATGAAGTCACAGTGGCTATCACTGTCCGCGGAAATCTGTGTGTCCTTGATCAAACTGAAGCCCAAGTTGCCCACGTTCAGCACATTCGCATATGTGTCACCGCTCTGGCTTGGGTGTGGCCAACTGATCGCAGGCGGTATGTTCAGGATCAGTCGATCCGTATTCGGATCACCGTGGACAGCATGGCTGGCCATGTAGCTCTGGTAACCCTGGGCCAGGTTACCGAACCCTGGGATCAGATTGAAATTTACGGATTTGTTGAAAATGTCAATGGAAATAGACGCGTCGAAGAACATAGCAATGAGATCGGTGCCGTGTATGGCCGGGGCGACGCTGTACTGCATATTCCATGTCTTGCCGGGATACGCCAGGGTCAGCACCCTGTTATTGCATGTAAACGTGGAATCGCGGACGAAGGCTCTCAGACGCTCCCAAGTCGTCTTGTATGGGCTCCCCTGGGCGGTCGTCGCTGGGTACTCCGCAAAAATCGCATCAGTAACATCTGGCTTCGAGTATGCCGGAAAGATCTCGTTCACGAATTCCTCGAACTTGGCGTCGGTATCTATTTTCATCGATGTAAAGAGGGCAGCTTCGTCTGCCACATGTGACACGATCAGGGAGTCGAGCCCCTTCCAGTAGTTCCCTATTGAAGTCAGATCCGACCTTCGGATAATCGTGTAAGATATCAAAGGAACAAGATCAATACCTGACAGGTATTCGAGCACTGCTAGTTGTCTGACCCAACTTCCATCACTGGCAGGCCCAATGTTAGAAGATCCACCAACGGCAGAAGCGATAACCTTGGAATTCGCTGCTTTCATAGTTTCACTATCCACTGCTCGAAGGCAGGTGATGTTCCCACCGGGGCATCCAGCAGCAGTCACGAAGGTCTGGAAGGTGTCTTCTAGTTGCCCTTCGCGGTCAAATAGTACCTCAAATGCAGGGCTCATTAAGACGGCTTTCGAAAACAGGGGATCTTGCGTGCCCCCAAATGCAGTCAAATGGTGGAAGATTGACCCTGCGCCCGCAGACTCACCCCATGCACTGACCTGGTTCTTGTCACCGCCAACTAAGTGGATGTAATCTTGAACCCATTGCAACGCAGCCCGTTGATCCCATAGACCTAGGTTTGGCGTTGCCTCCCGCTCCATGGTCTTTCCAGCTAACCAGCCATAAGCGCCTAACTACAACAATTAGCACATTAGTTGCTAAGAATCTATAGTATCGACATGCAATGCACATACTCGGTAATTGCTGGTCACGAAGATCATATTCCCGCCCGATTGCTTCAGCACTCCTGTTCCCTGATATAGCGGGAGAATAGGAAGGTCACCAGTCAGCCCGGTCAGTTGATCCTTTGAACCCAGTGTGTATGCGCCGCCGTAGAACCACACAACCACTGGGAGGCTGTACGAGTCAGGGTCTCTAATCGCCTTTCCAGGGACATAGATGTCTAGGAAGAGGCAATCTTCAGAGGCACCTCCGCCGGCTAATTCAAGAACTGCGTTCGCGATATCGCCAATGGGCGTGTCAGACAGTTCATCCGCATTAAACAGGGAAAGCGGAACCTCCTGTATGCACGAAGGTCCATAGCTCCCGTCCTGAACTCCAGGAGTCACTTCAGGAGGAGCTGGTTTGGCGAATCGAAGATCCCCGACGGGAGGTGCTGCAAAACGGATGTTCCTGAAGTGGTAGATCTGAAGAAACCTAAGCTTCTGTACCTACTCTGCTGGGGGTTTGCGGAGTATGTATGGAAACTAACATCTCCATTTGCCTCGTACTCTGAGGCCCTGTATGTGGCGTACGGGAGCGTCAGGGTCGGAAGCTCATCTCTCTTCTCAAATTGGATTCCCAAACGACTGGGGCTCGGTGCAGGGATGGCTGCGACCAAGGCAGCAGTAAGACAAGCTGCAATCAGGACTACTGAAAGCATTATGTCAGAAATGTAGCGGTACCTCTCTTTAGACTCACAGCTCTTCGGCCTCCTAGCCTCCAGAAAGCAATATCTGTTCCTTTATTTATGCTGGATTTCATGGCTGACCGTAGTAGATGGACGCCAAGGGCTTGAGGATAGATCATGGCACTTAGTATAACTAGGAAAAACCTCCGAGCTCCGTCGTGAAGAATATCCCATGATCCTCGCTGTTGCGGGATAGCTTAGGCGAGTGACCGAAATCTTTTTGTAAACGCGACCTTTGTCCTGACCGCGATGTTGACGAGAGGACAGGGAGCGCCGGACTCGAGGAGCCACCCCACCTAGCGTATGCACAATCCTTGCTTTCCCCGGCATTAGAAGTGTTAGCCTTCTCTGATCGCTCTGGGGGCCCCGCATCAGTCCTCTGATGCCCACAAAATCAAGCACATTCGAACACTGTTTGAATATCAACCGTCTGTTCATCCAGCCCAGTAAACGCAGTTGCTAAGGGAAGACCTCGGCACCCCAAGAGTCCTCCGATGCGCATGTGCTCGTGGCTTTGCAGCAAGGATTTGCTCATCCCTCCCCATCGATAATCGCTCAGCCATGTAGACAGTACTTTGGTTTATACAAGGCAGGTACCTATTTCATGTCCAGACCTGGAAACACCGTTGTCGTCACATTAGAATTCTAATAACACACTTTGAGATGAGATCATCAAGAAGTGAGTCTTACTTTGAATTGTGTGACATCGCGGGGATGGAAGCATCATTGACGAAAGCCCAGGCGGCTGCTCCAGGGCGGTGTACGACGTAAGCTGGCATCCCTCCCCAGCTGCACGCCCACTAGTTGCAGACCACACAACCAGGGTACTAACTCTAAAGCACCAATGCCGAAGTTAGCCTCTCGGAAAACTGTGCACCCGCAGGGCGGACATACCCCGTGGTGGAGGGAATGTTGCTAAACAGGTCTTCCACCGGCAGTTGCAAGCCGGGATAAGCACACTCTTACAGTCGTACAAATACGTCTCGAGAATCATCAAAACTTCCAGAAGAGGCTGCTAGAGGATTACACCTCACACTGGAAGAAGTATCGAATAGTATCAGCTACTTCCATGATCTATATGATATATAGATATGTTCACCACCCATAAGCCTGATAGGAGAATACGAAAGTCGTCTCGCGATAATGCATGGAGGTAACCATCTCTTCACCGATGACCCGAGGTATTCCAACATTAGAATAGAAACGAACAAAAGGAATCTGATAGACGCAGGCTTCGTGTTAGCATATCGAGTCAGAATACATGTGTTTCCTGCTCTAGTCAGAGGTGTCCTGCATGGGGAAAAAGTACATAATGCGGGGAACCCTCTGGGTTAGGTCCTTAATATATCTAATATACAGTCCTAAATATCCGTTGCACACACTTTACAACTTCACAGATTAATCACCTAGACAATATCAGGATATATCTCCGTTCTGACCAGTAGACGACTGGTCTCGCAGGTCAAAGTGCCTAGGTAAGTCGAAGCTCTTCGCTTCGGCTCTCGTATTCCGCCAGCTTCCCAGAGAAACTTAGTCCTATCAAAAGAATATTCTGATCCCGTCCAACTCCCATTTCAAATTATGATATTGGGGGACGCCTCATTCCCTAGCCGTAAACACATGCATGCGGAATATGTTCATGAATCTCCTCGCCCCAGTTGACCGCTAAGATCCTCAAATGCATCTGCTTCCCACCCCACCTCTTTTACTAGGCCCTTCGATTTACTCATTCACAAGCTTTGGTAAGGAAATATCATATTACGCCTCGTGATGCGGTTTTGGCGGCCAACTGACGGCGAAAGCAATACGCCCCAAAGCGAAAAACGGAATTACACGCCTCATTCATGCGACATATCGAGCACATATACGGGACCACGCCTGATTGTTCGTAAGCCTTTTATATTATATCCCAGTCCTTAGCAATCCACAAAGACTCTGACAGAAGATGCAAAGCATTACAGACAAGGGAGACCAAAGCCTCTTCAGGGTAATCTCAGAATACTCAAGATCAATACTGCATTCTATGTTCCCATAGTCCAGTAAGTGTTTAGTGCGCCCGAACTCCAGAGGAATGCTACTTCTTTATACAGCAACAGACGATGCAGAGTAGCGGCAGACGTTATCCAAGAGAAACAATGTCATGCACATGAGGCTCTTAGTAGCAGTAAGGCAGGGTGCGATTCATCCGTCCCTCTTTGGAATCAGCTTCCTGCAGTTCAAAGCAGTCAACGATGTCAGCCAATAAGTCTTTCAGACAACTGCAATCGTGATTAAACTAGTCACATACCATATCAGCTCCCAGTTCGGCAACCAGCTCGCTCTCGAACGCAATCCACTTCTCCTGCCTTTCCGTAAGACCATTCATATCAAACGTCTGAGCCCTGTCAAAGTCTATCCAGATTGCCCTCTCTGGATCATCCTCAACAATCATCATATTTCTTGGATGAATATCACTGTGTCAAACCAGCGCTTTGAGGATTTTGTGGATCTTATTGATACCCCTGGTAAAGTTTTCCATACGCTGCTTTGTATAATTCGTCCAGTGGAATTCCCGCATATTAGGGATGTACTCCAAGAGAATAGCATTGGGAATGTATTCATCATTCAGAAACGCTTTCAGATGAGGCTGACAGAGCTTTGGATCAAGATTCTCTATAGTCCCGTAAAATTGTGGTATGATACCACGGTCACATAGACCAAACTCCTTCAGTCGCCTATATGCAGTGGACTCTCAAACATGGGAATTTGTCTCTCGGTCTGGAGACTCGCAATATTGCTTAGGGCCACGGCCATGATGCTATTTATGCCCGCGTGTCGGGGCAAATCCATGCTTAGCTGGCGTAGAACCTACCACTTTCATGACACAGGTCTTGCCGCGGATAGTTACAGATATCACAGAGAAGCGTGAGTATGACAGCCGCTTCTCGAAAGTGATCTCGGAAGGATCGATTCCAGTTAGCTCCACTATGGATAGTAAAGCATACTTTATTGAGAACCAAGAGAACAAAGTACAGAGATGATGTTAGTGAGGGAGGAGATGCCTCAGAACACAATAATGGACATTTGAGGAACAAAGAGATGGCTTAATTGAGCGCCAGAATATTGTTTGACTCGTTTGTTCGCTTGTCAACTGTTTATGCTACTCTCCCACACAATCAGTCTTAACCATCATGTTAGATATGTGTGTCCGGGTTGAGCTATTTGTTGGATATATGGACCGTATTCGATTCTTATAAGCCCTCCTTATCTTATTACACAATAATACACAAGCTCCCGGCAGAAGACCATTATTGCACCTTCTCCAGTGTGCTAGGATTATGTGCTACCTTATGTCCATGCTGATCCGTGTAGACAACCTACCCACAAAAAGAGAAGTTAGATAGACCGCAGGATCTTAATAGGTAGTTGAACGTTGTAAATATGATCCCACTGACCTTCGGCGGATTCGCCACCCCTTCTTCCCGAGCACCGCGCTCGTCCATAACTATCTTTTCCACCTAGACCCATCAAGTCAGCAGACGGATTTTGAAGAGGAAGAAATAAAAATAAAAAGGATTCTATAGTTCTACTTAAACTGTGCGTCCTACCTCCCCTTCATGACTACCGCCGCGGTACTTTGTGAAGACATAGTCGCCTTCTTTGATGTTTTCGCCCCGTTTATCTTGAACTCTCTCGACAGACATGGTAAAGATTCTTCGAATGATCCTTCGGAAAAATTTCCTTTTTGTATACACAGCCGGAGTAGAAATTTATCTATTTATAATTTAGCAATATCGTGCAGCAAAGTAATTCATGGTTTTGTGAAGTGCCTAATGTATAATTCTGTTCCGCCGCTTGTGATGTCATCATGATGACCCAACCGAAGAACATGGAGCTTGCGCATTACGTTCTTTACTGGTATTAACGTTAACCAGGGGTGAGAAGTAAATAAATCCATAGGATCCAATTTTAGTTCGTCTGTAGAAGAAGAAGGTGGGATTACATTTACTACAGGCCTGGAGAGGATGGGCGTTAGCGATAAGCTTGACAGATTCTCTCATCTAAATTATCAAGTCCCTTTACAACGACTATAATCAGCTAATTTAAACTCTACTGCGTATTCAGCATTGAAAAGCCCTTAAGCGTCTCTCGCAAACGTACCTCTGGCTCTCTCTCAAACAAAAATGTCGGTTAATGCGCCAAATAACCTTTCATATTTTTTTTTCTTTTTTTATTCCAGTGGACGTCTCGAATATTCTAATCGTGAATAGATAGTGTCCGTTTTCAATGGAAACTGGTATTCGCGTTCTACACAACAGATTTAGACTTTGGCATCATGTCACTGGACACTGCACAACTAGAGAACGGACAAATCTGCATGTAAAAGGCCCCATTCCTAGAGAAGTGGTGCAAGAAGTCATTGAGGTCAGAGTCATATCACAGAGGTTGTTCGATTTTACGCAGATCTACTCTACTACATAGTGCATTTACAGACAATCTGGACTTATGATGTATATCTCAACCGAGGAAGTGTCAACATGAAGAACTATGGTATTAGGAGTCAACAATGCTCTGTACCATATCATAGAAATTGGTAGACGTGGTACATCGGCACTATATATACTTCCATATTCCAACTCCCATAGAACCAACAGTGAGATTTGCCATCTGGCATGTTGCCACAGGTGACTGAAAAATCAGAATTGCATATTTCAGATATCATACTTGACAACCCACTTTCGGCCGTCTGATGGGACCCTGTTGAGTATTCTTAAGCTAGCGACCCCTTGGTCCAAAAATAGAATTCTTGTTATATGATGCACAGATGATTCAGTTGAGAATCTTTTTCCTTTCTTGAAAAGAGAGTTTTCATCTTTTCCCCATCGATTAACAACTTCTAAGTTTTTTCCCGTGGACTTGGAATGACAAAGAGCCATGGGTGATGAATGTGTCCAGTCTCTGTCATGTGGCTAAATATTATCCCAAACGAAAAAGGGCATAAAAAAGATAAAAAAAGGTGAAAATATCGCGTTGTAGTAGACATACAAGGGACGAAGGATGACACCTCAGAACTGGACATATACCAGATATATGCCGCTACAGCACAGGAGGATGCCTATAGTTGCAATATTAGCAGCCTCCCGAGACATCTCAAGTCTTCGAGGCAATTAGCCTCCCCAATCATCGTAAAGACAAACAGGAACATCGTCATCGTGTAGCAGTCAGGGACCGATGAGGAAAATCCTATTTGATGTATCTGTCATGTGTCACCAGAATCAAGTCGCGCATAAATTCAGATAAATGAAAATATATATATATATATATATATATAGCTGCAGGAATTCCGTGAATTTAGCAGAATCTATGTACGCTGACAGCCTATGAAAGCAGCCATTATAGCCATCAGGGATAAGCACTGTCGTATCTCGAATCAAAACATGGATGAGTTCTTTCTCCTCTGGACGGCAGGAAAAGCGACTAATTTGCGCAGGTCCAAAGAAAGACAATTGAAGAAATCGTTTGTAGGTGTCTAGGTAAGTATCTCGCATAGCGACTTAGACAGTTCTCCCAGGAGCAGTCAATATTTAAAAACATTTGACAATATGGATGATAAGTCTAAAGCTTTCTTAGTATAGTGATAACAACAGCTGATCCAATCCATTATATCGTAATATAACAGAAAGAAGGGGCCCAGCAACTATCCTTATGGCAGGACAAAAATCATGTCCACTGTCTGAACGAATTGAGTCAGCGCCCTATCTTGAGAGGACACGAAAAAAAGAATTAAGTTCGTATGGCGGCCATGGAAATAATGTGGTAAAATGGCTTGGGGGGGGGGGGGGGGGGGGGGGGGGGGGGGGGGGGGGGGCACCGTAATGGTAGATAGATTGCAAGGTCATGAATGTCAGCTGATGCTTAGTATTCAGTGCCATCTTCTAAGAGCACCTCTACCCTCCTCGACACACATTACCTCCGCCAAAGGAATCAGCATGGACTATATGACAGTGTAGTAAGGTATAGGATCACAATTGATATATGTCATAGCTTCCCACCCATATGCATAGGATTCCTGCGTGGCATGTAATCGACGCGACAAGTTGCCGTTATTACTCAGCATATCCAAGCAGCGATATGCTGGAAGGTTATTCAATCCTCGCGCGCGGTGCTACTCTGTCTAGTAATATCCTCGTGGCCCATTTATAGAGATGTACAGTGCATATATACAGTCCAGTACCTGATGAAGCGGCCTTGTCCTGATGATGATCTCAGAATATATGATGCTGACAGCATAGCATAGCCTAACCTAACCTAACCTATACGCGGTTACCTAACCTACCTACAGTAGATACGGAGTAGTCACTGAGCACAAACCAACAGGAAGGCTGGAGAAGCGAGGCCACGCGCGCATAGTAGAGAGTCTGAGCAACCACTTTCGTGTCAAACTGCGGAGTACTCCGTACTCCGTACGCAGTAGCCTTCAGAGGAACCGGATGGAAGTGGAAATGGTCAGCTGAGAACGATGGGCCAGAAGGCCTATGATTCTATGCAACGTCGTAATGCCTTGTTTATTGGTTGGGTGACTTGGAGCACCATTCAGGTTTTGCTCGGTACAAGTAAGCGTAAAAGACTTTCTCCTCCGTCCTTTCTCCTAGATCTGTGGCATTCCCGTATTTGTGGCAAGATGGTTCATACACAGGGCGAGGGATAATTACTCCGGATCAATACGAATGGTATAGGAAGAAAGCAGTACGTCTGTCGATATGTAGCATGCATCTCAAAGCTTCAGACTCAGAACTGAAGATAGCCAGCACCGGCGACAAAAGCACAAGGGGTCCCTGCAGTCACAGCGAAAGATGCAACAGTGCTATTCCCTCGCGACGAATGACGGAAGCGGCAGCACCCATACAGGGTTCTGAATCTGACAAGTGAGAAGCATGGATGCTTCGCAACTACGCCTCCACACGAGCCGTTCCCGCTGGATTGGGTTCGTCCGGCACCATGTTTGGTATTTCACATGCCTCTGTAGGATATCGATACTAGGTAAAAGGTGCTGGAGTGCAAAGTCTCGGAAAAGGATCCGGGATGGCGCTTCCAAAAATATCGCTGGACGGAAGAGGGTAATGTCACACAACATACCAGCAGTGAGAACTATCAGGACGGACCGGACGGATACTCAAAGAGGAAGGTGAGGACCATATTGACAGTCGGGCAGCCAGACTCGATTAATACTCAAGGGATCAATAAGCAATACCAACCGTCATATTAACTAAAATCGGAGAGTTGAGACGATAAAGAAAACCCGAACGCCCCCGCAGCTCCTGCAGGATTGACTGTTCCATGAGCCATTAAAATCACATTAATATCGCTCTTGCCAATGTTCTCTATTTCTCGGTCTCTGCAAAAATTGTGGAGTTCATTCTTGCATTCTGTGATATAATGCAACAGATCCATTACCTGCAGAGTCAGCAGAATGGATTGAAATAAGAGGATTGGCACTAGGCAAATGGTCAATATTATCCGATCGAGCAAGGACTATGACGAGGGCCACGTGGAAAAGCGAGAGCGGCACGCGAGGCCCACGGAGGCTGAAACATGCTCCATGTACTGTCTTACCTTGCCAGAAAGCAGCAGAGGTAGCTCCTGTAGGTTACTCTGCACGAGGGCCTGTTATGCTTGCTCTCTGAGGTGGCCCAGAAGGGGTAAGCAGAACAACAGAAGAGGTAGATGGCGGTGATACAATGGACACATCAAATGAGCACAGAAAACAGATAAATACAATCCCAGAACTCAACACGGCGAACAAGTACTAAAGACGAAAGGTCTGATATAGTCTTCCCCTGGGATGCGGAGTTCACGGATACAGAGTAAGGCTACTTGAAGTCCATCACGGCATCATCAAGTGACATCAAGTGACGAAGTGACCAGACTAAGGCAGAAGAACAGACAGCGAAATAATGATATACTCATCATCATCTGGCTTTGATAGCTGGGATAAAGAGACGTATCGGAAGTTTTCTGCCCTGCCTGAGATCCAGGGGCCCAGGTGCGCGAGTTGAACTTGGAAGCTTCTCCATGGAGATCTCCGCGGTGATATCAGTGAGGGAAGTACCGGTAAAGTGGATGTGGCTTGATGGAAATCATTTCACGCGCGTGTGGACAAATCATGGACATGGGATTGAGAGCAGGGTTGGAAAAGGGCGGAGGATGCACCGTGACTGGGGTGGAAGATGGAGAGTGCTATCGCTGTCGGGAGCGGTCTCGGACACTCGGGCCTCCGGGCTCCGCTGCGGCTGCCACCGTTGCAACCCTGGGCTGCGACATGTCACGGTCCGCAGCGCATGTGTCGCGTGCGCCTTCCCCGCTGGTCAGAGGGACCCGATGCTCTGAGACCAAGCAGCAGCATCTACCGGCCAGATGTGTCCTCCGCGGGTGTCAGCCAAGGCGGAGGAAGTCCGAGGTAAGAGTGGAAGACTCTGCCACCAAGATATACTCCGTCTGCTGCTGCTTATCTAGGCTGGCATCAGAGCTCAGGGCTGTGGCCCGCGAGATAGGCCGTGGCCCGTGCGCGACGCCAGATCGCCCGTTTCATCTTGAGTACCCGCACCCCCGGCGTGGTATCTATACCGTATCGCTGTTACCACTGCTTCCATACAGAGTACTACTGTACCATCACAGATACCGTACAATCACAATACTATGCCTTCAGTTTCATTTAACAACTTATGTGCACTGACCTTCGAAGGAGGCAGGTAGACGCTTGTGAGTTTTGACTAGCAATTTTCTACAGAGATCAAAGTTCTGCTGCCGTAGCACATCAGGTTCTGTTCTCGAAACGCTCATCGCAGTCATAATGGGCTTGACACGGAGCTACCGTTCCATGAAATCACAGTTCTACAGGTAATCTGGAACAAAGAAGCACGTCATACAATCCTGGCAGTCTTCAGGGATCCAGTAGTGCCGCCAGGAACAAAGGTCCTATGCTTTGCGTGTGAATGTTACCTTGGGATCATCAGCCGACACTCGAGCCCAATAGGCTGCTGCTCCTGCAGGCTGCAGATATCCTGCTCGCGTGTATCTTGCAGCCCCAGTGCCGATTCACTGGAACGTAGCTGTCCCTCGTATGGTTATCAACCGGTAGATGCTGATATGATGATGATATCAGGCCGATGGTACAGATACGTGACCATGGGGCAACAGACATGACAGGACCTGACGAGACAGAAAGTTCTGATACAGCCCGCGTGCCTTGGCCCACTGCTCGGCCTCCGCCCGTCTGCAACTCTACTGCGTAACTCCGCCGTGCCTTGTGCTCCCATGTCGCTCTCCATCTCCATCTCCCTCCATCTCCAGACCTGCCCTAGCGGCGGAGAGAGGGCCGGGAGCGCAGCGCTCGCAACGGCCGATCCATGCGGTCCCGTCTGCCACTGCGCTCTTCGCTCTCTTGCTGCCTGTTGCGCCGGCGCCTGTCTCCTTCCGCTTGCGGCCGCTCCGTCAGATCCCCCTTCCATGCCGACGAGCGCTCCTCGCGGCGCTGGGCAGTGACCGTCTCCTGCGACCTTGAGGACACGCGTCTCCCCATGCCGCATCGCCCCCGTCAGCCCTCGCTGGCATCTTGCGGTAGCGTCCGTCCTTCGCGCCGTTGTTGACTCCTCCCTCCTGTTCTCCCGCGCCCGTCCTCAGAGCAGCAGGTTATCACCTGTCTCTCCTCCTCTTCTTCTCGCCCGGTCAGATCGAGGTGAACCCTTGTCCGTTCTGCAGTCCCCGCCGCCTGGGAAACAGAGAGGATCTCCCGCCCAGTGCTACGTTAGCCTCATACATGCTACTTCACTCCGCCGCTTGATGCATGACCTGAGCTCCCTGTGTACCTTTTTCTCTTCCTTCCTTTCCCCCTTTAGTTCCACTGCCCTTTCCTCTCTCTGATGTTTATCGCACTGTCTGATAGAATTATTTATGTTCCTGGGCCGGGCTTGACGTCTACCCCATCTTTGTTCCGCATCCTGCACCTTACCGCCCCCCTGCCGTGCCACTTGTGGCCATCATATCTCCTCAAACGGTCGGTGGCTCTGCTGGCTCACGATTACAATGACAGCGCCTCTCGCCAAGGCCCTGCATAGGCTGCAGGAGCTTTTTCAGAACCTTGTTGCCGCACTCGAGGCCATGATCTTTCCCCCGCCCCTCTTTCGAGATCCGTCCCGCAAGCGGCGGAAAGCGTTTCGCCGCGCTCGCTGGCCCCGTCGAACGCTCGATGACTTCTTTCAGGAGATCGAACGTCTCTTTACCGCTCCACTGGGGACGCAGAACATGCTACGGATGTCCGAGAAGACGCGCGAGCAGTTCAGAGCCTGCCTACAGTCCAGCCCGGTGTGCATGCTTCCTTCATACAACCACACCCTTCCGACGGGAGAGGAGAAGGGGACGTACTTGGCATTGGATGTTGGTGGATCGACATTCCGGGTTGCGCTGATCGAATTGTGTGGGAGGAGCGAGGGTATGAGGATCATCCGCGTCTCATCGTCTCCCATCGACAGCGCCGTCAAGCTGCTAGAGGGGACTGCTTTTTTTGACTGGATGGCGGAGAAGATCGACGCGATGCTGGCAGAGGTCGATGAGAAGTACGGACGTAACTCCGTGCCGTTGCCAATGGGGCTGTCGTGGTCCTTCCCGATCGATCAGACATCCATCCGAAGTGGACTGGTGATCCATATGGGCAAGGGATTCCTTTGCTCCAATGGCACGGTTGGCCAGGAGCTGGGTGATCTGATCATCAAGGCGTGTCGAAAGCGAAACCTCAATGTGCAGATGGAAGCCATTGTTAATGACAGCTCTGCTGCACTTCTGTGTCGCGCCTATATCGACCCGAAAACGCGCATGTCCCTCATCCTCGGCACAGGCACGAATGTTGCCATCCATTTCCCGGTCCGCGAGATCGGGATTGGCAAGTTTGGCGCTCGACCGGAAGGCTGGTTCGAGCGTGCCAAACATGTCATAGTGAACAGTGAGATGAGCATGTTCGGAGGTGGAATTCTGCCGATGACCAGATGGGATGAAGTGCTCAACCGCACGCACCTGCGGCCGGACTACCAGCCCTTGGAATACATGGTCACGGGACGATATCTCGGCGAGATTGTGCGCCTGATCATTGTCGAAGCCGTCGAGACGGCAGGCTTGTTTGGGGGAGAGCTGCCCCACTCCATGCGTGAACCGTACTCTTTCGACACGGCCATAGTCGCATTCCTCGAAGCAGATGCATCTCCTTCGCTAGCATCTTCATGTGCTCTTCTCCAGAAGGAGCATACCTTCCACGTCTCACCGTCCGTAGACGACCTGCGCTTCCTTCGACGGGTCTGCAGTGTTGTTTCCAGAAGAGCTGCTGGCTACTTAGCCACCGCTATCCATAGCATCTGGTGTCTGCGAAACGAAGCAGAGTTCCCAGTTTCATCCTCGACATCGGTCCCGTCCACCAAACAAGCGGAGGAGTCGACGCAGGTGACTGTCACCGAGTGCGAAGAGCAGCAGTCTAGATCCCTTACCATTGCCTGCGATGGTAGTGTCATAAATAAATACCCTGGCTTCAAGGATCGATGTCAGAAATACCTCGATGTGCTTGCTCAGCAAACCGAGTACCCATCTGGGGTGCTTGAAGAGTCTGAAAGGCCATCCGTCAGTCTCGAACTCGCACCGGAGAGCGCCATTCTGGGAGCTGCTGTAGCTGTCGCCATCGGGATCGCGGAAAATGGGCCCGAGATCCAATGATCTCTGCTTAATTTCTAGACCCTCTACACTTTTACCCTTGCGGGAGTCTTCTCATGCCAGTCGCGCGGCGTGATCGGAGTCACGTTGTCTCATCTTAATGAACAGGCACTTGTCTTCCACTATCCCCCACATTTTCCCTTCATCTACTTCTGTTCTGTTACCACCAAGCACGCTTTGCATTGGAAGGCGTTGTGCGTTTCGGGTCTGCCTTTGTCTCCTCCAAGTCCGGGAGGTGCGAGAGTGTGATTGTCTTTTATGGCCTTGTGTGGTACTTGCATTGTTACTTTTTTAGTGTTTAAAAGATATATGATCGGTGGTTTTTCGGGGAATTATTGATTACTGGACGGGAAGGATAGATTGGTTGAATTGAACTGGTGGCGGAAGACTAGATGTATCCGGTTGTACTGTACATAGGTGCCTATGGGGGGTCGCATGTGATTGCGACTTCGTCGATGCATATGGACTTGATAATTAGACCATTATTATTTACGATGGCAGGTTTGCAGAGGTTGCTGCTGATCAACCGTCGATGATTGGTAGGCATCCGCCTCTGAGGTACTCTATGATTATCAAAGTATTCATTAATGATCCAGGAAAGTAAATGTGTTTATTCGAGCAGTCCTGGAGTGGCAGTCAAAAAGTATGTACAGTACAGCAGGACTCCTAGGTGCTGTATTATCGATCAAACGTTCCATTTCGGAATGCCATGCACAGTCCATGTCCCAGAGTAGACCTGCGCGGGTCGGCTTTGTAACAACCTTTTGTTGCTGTAAGGCTGTCATGACAGAAACCTCGCGGGGTATAATATAATATAAAGAAGCCAATCTCTGGGGCTATATCCTTTCTCGATACTTCGCCATAAACGCTCTGTTATCAAAGAAAAAGAGAAACCAGAAAGGGGGTCAACGGCCCGTGGCATGTCATGTCATGTCATGAGTCACTGTGCAAAACGTCGAATGGGATAAATGAGGGAAAAAAAATCTAGTACATCATCTTCATCATCGACCATGAAATCGATATATGCATAATATAGAATCGAAAATCACTCCTTGCACAGATCCTGCAGCAGCTCGAGCATCCGCCGCTGCAGCGCGAGCAGTTCTTCCCGGGTCAGCATCTTCGTTTCCTCTCCGCTCTTCTCCTTTTGCTCGGTTCTTCCCGTTCCCGCTCCCGCGGGAGGAGGAGGAGGAGGAGGAGGTTTGTTCTGGTTCTGGTCGGTCTTGGTCTTATTATCCGGAGGAGGTGCGTTGCTGGGAACCACCAGGCTGTGCTTCAGCGCGAAGAAGGGGATGCCGAGGGCGCGGAGCTCGGCGTCGAGCGCCCGGGCCATGTCGACGGATGCCTTGTAGACTTTGGCGTCGTAGGTGGAGAGCTCGGCGCGGTCTTGTTCTGCTGTCTGTTTTTTTGTGTCATGTATTAGAGATTTGTTAGTCGGATTGGGTTTATGCAATTGATCTCTCAATTCTTTTCAGGTTGGAAGTATTGTAAGGAACAAACGTACGGAGACCTCTTTGCTTGTATCAACTGGAGCGCCGATGGACCGTCTGTGAAACAATTAAAGTCAGCAATCCTTTCCTTTTTGATAATTTCAATAACTGTAGGAGTTCGTTCGGTATGCCACTCACAGAACCTCATCAAGCTGCTTCTTCTTCTCCCCCCGCGCCCTCTGCTTCGCCAGCAGAGCCTCCCGTCCCCGCCACCACTGCCTCTCGTGCTCGTGCTGGCTGTGGATCAGCCGCCGGATCTTGGCCTGCAGCGCCTCGTTCTGCGACACCGTCTTCATGACGTATTTCAGGGCCGCGGGCCAGGTCGTGATGGTCGACGGGTCGACTGTGCTGCTGCTGCAGGACGGTGCCGGTTTTACGGCGGTAGGTCTGGGTTCTGTTGAGGGAATAGGTGTCTGAGATTGAAATGAGGTCGTTGGACCGCCTGCGGTCCGCTGAGGAGGAGCCTGGTATTGGTATTGATATTGATACGTCTGTGGGGGAATCGATATCGAGGGGATCACGTCCGAGGGCTCGTAGTCATCGTCGTCTTTTGGACCGTCCGACTGCGACTGGGGGAAGCTGGAGTGGGAGTTGACGGTGACATTATGGTTATGGACTAAGGAGCTGGTATTATTATTTGGAGCTTGGTTCGAAGAAGAAGAAGCTGGAGGTGCAAATGCAGATAGTGTCTTCAGGACGGAGGCTAGATCGGGAGGCTCGTATCCGTTCGAAGTCATTATTATTAGTGTTCGTTTCTTATGATTAGGTACCTAGGTAGGTAGGAGATATTAGCGGAAACAGCCGTAGAAGGTTCTTGGCTGCCGTGCTGGTAAATGAATGAAGGGATTCTGAGCAAGAATTCACAGAGCAGAGTAGCTGGTCATGTCAACTTGGTAGCAGCAGTCAAATGAGAGATGTTCATAGCTCAGATCACGCGTCGGACGGTCTGGATTGATGTCACCGAAGCTGGAGCTCCGGGGCGGAAAGCTAGGTACAGACGTACAGTGCATCTCCGTAATAATGCGCATCACGGGTCTTGGCTCCAGATCGCGAGAGGCCCCTCCAAAAATTTGACCCAACACCACCCTTCCAGCTTGCTTCCTCGAGCCGCAACGCCGCCGATCCCATCGGACAGAGCTCAATTGGACTCCCATCTACGTCTTCTTCCCCAGAGCGGCTTCAAGTCTCGGTACATACCAAGCAAGACAAGACAACGACAGAGACGGACGTGATTTAGAATTATTCGGAAAAAGCAATTGATTGCCAAAGCATCAACCATGTCCCGCTCCGCAACAGACGCAACGAGGTTCACGGCTACTGGGCCGTACGCCAGTTCCAAATCGTCATTGCTCTCTGCCACGCCGTACAAGCTGCCGGGCTCCATGACCAAGTCTTCTCCTCCACCGGGAAAGCAGGAGACGCCGAAGGAGAAGGTTGAACGGCTGCGCAGGGAGGCACGGGCTGCTCGAATCGCGGCGTCGACGTCGCGAGTGGATCAGATGATCGAGACTGGTCGGAGGATCGCGAACAAGGCTCACAAGGCGGTGATCTACACCCTGATCGCGGCATCTGGTATGTTTCATATAGATCGATCCCTCTTCCCGTGATTGTGATTGCGACGTGATACGATATGATATCATTCCTTTCCCATTATCCAAACTTTGCTCAGCCGCTTCAATTGCCGCGCAACGCCCAACGAACCTAGTCCCTTTCGAGATGGCTAATTCACGAGACACTTTTCTCTAGGCGTATGCGGTGCTCTGACCGTCTACTCGATCATCTCCCTGACGCTATATAACCGCCGGCAGCGCGAACTCTGGATCGACAAGCAGCTCGAGAAGCTGCAGAACGCACGACTGGCGTATGCCCAAGGCACCGCCACGCCGGAGCAGCTCGAGATCCTGCGGAACGAGAAGATCGGCGAGATCGAGAAGCAGAAGAAGGAGGAGGCAAGGGCGCAGCGGCCATGGAACAGAGCCAAAGCCTACCTGTTCGGAGGCCTGAAGAAAGAGGACGCAGTCCCGGACGAGCCTTCTTCCGATTCAGTTGCCGCCGAGGGCTCGGATGGCAGCAGGCCCGGAGTGCTTGAGGCGCTCAACGCGAAGAAATTGGAAGAGTCCAACACGCTGCAGGCGCAAGCCGCCGCCGCACCAGCTGCGCAGCAACAGCAGCCCGGACAACTCGACCGCCTGGCCGAGAACGCCGAAGCAGCAGCCACGCAATCGGCACGAAGCTGGCTGAGCTGGTTCAGAGGACGGTAGATGATGAGACGGACGATCGGAACAAACAAACAACAAGAAAGTAAATGTTTCAGTTATCTGCCACCTCCTCCTCTGCTCACATTGTGGTCATGGCATTGATCATCATCTCTCCCTTCATTCCTATCTGATCTATAGATTGGGGTTGTGGCGTCTCATTCCTAGGGGATTTTGCATGTCTCATCTTATCTTGCTTGTATATTCCGTATGTACATGTATTTTCATTTTTGTGTTTCTCTTTATGAGTTCTGAACGACGATCATCGTGATCATCATCCTGGAGCACACGCCTCTGTATGTATGTATGATCATCATCGTCATGGGTATGTACGTGGCTTATAGGACAGGGCCCCGCCCGGCTGGCTGTGTCCCCGATAGGATAGGATAGGAATGGTTAATCCAAAACGAAAGTGTCCGGATTTTTATCTTACCAATTATCTTCTATTTGAATTTTGCAAATTAAACAGAACGCCACCGTGCTCATGTGCCCTGTTCCTTTTGTTTTGTTTTTCCCTTTGTCTCGTTGCTTTTGTTCGTTGAATGCTAGCCTTGATCTCTCTCCTGATACTTTTTTTTTCATTTCAAACCGAAGAAAGGAATGAAACTTTTCTAGCTGCGAAACATATGGCGAAAACTCGACAACGGATAGAGACATCCTTTCTAAATAGTCAAAAAAATAGTGAAGTTACATGAAATGCACCGCGGCTTTTGGACATAAGAAAAAAGAAAGAAAAGATCATGATCCCATAGCATCTACAATGTCACCCGTCCTGGAAAGATCTTAGGTAGATATGAAGTCACGCAGTCTCTCCGCTCTCAGAGGCCATGAATTCAATGACCATTAACTCCGTTAGCCTTGGCGGCTTTGAGTGCTCGTCTGGCGCGGACGGCTTCCGCAAGGTTCTCCAGGACCTCCTCGGTCGTCTCCCAGCTGATGCAGGCGTCCGTGATGCTGACACCCTTCTTCAGTCCCGACGGTCCCTCTGGAGGAATCTTCTGGTTGCCCTCGTGGATGTTGGACTCGATCATGACGCCGATGATCGCATCCTCACCCGCGCGCAGCTGGTCGGCAATGTCCTTGGCCACGAGCGGCTGGTTCTTGTGGTTCTTCTTGGAGTTTCCGTGAGAGCAGTCGATCATGAGAATCTCGCGCTGGTTCTTGTTGCGCAAGGCCTCGCGGGCGGCCTTGACGCTGTCGCGGTCGTAGTTGGTGCCCTTGCTGCCACCACGCAGGATCACGAATCCGTGCTCGTTGCCCGCAGTCTTGGTGATGGCGGCCAGACCCTGCTTGGTGACGCCCAGGAAGTGGTGCGAGTGGGCGGCAGCCTCGATAGCGTCAATGGCAATACCCAGATTGCCATCAGTGCCGTTCTTGAATCCGATGGGGAAGCTCAGACCAGAGGCGAGTTCACGGTGCAGCTGGGACTCGGTGGTGCGGGCACCGATGGCGCCCAACGAGATGAGATCGGCCAGGTACTGGGGAGAAATGGTGTCGAGCATCTCGCTCGCGATGGGCATGCCCATGCCGGTGAGATCGGCGTAGAGCTTACGCGAAATGCGCAGACCTTTGTTGATGTTGTAGGACTCGTCGAGGTCCGGATCGTTGATCAGACCTTTCCATCCCACGGTCGTACGCGGCTTCTCCAGGTAGGCGCGCATGATGATGCAGAGGTCGGAGGAAAGCTTGTCAGAGAGGGCCTTTAGCCGACGAGCGTACTCGAGGGCAGTCTCGGGGTCGTGGATCGAGCATGGTCCGCAGACGACAAGCAGACGATCATCCCGCTGCTCGATGATCTCAATGGCTTGCTGGCGGCCAGACCGGACAGTCTCGACAGCACTGGCGGGCTGGTAATTCCATTCTCAGTACGCATTCTCTCCATGTATCTATCATGAAAAAAAAAATTCTTTTGCACGGCGAAGAGGGGTTGAAGCTGGTATGACTCACCGCTGGGATCTCGGACTGGAGGAACTGAGGAGAGAGCAATGGGTCGTATCCAAGGACTGGGCACGTCATTCAGTCAGAGAGAATATTCACAGGCCAATCGAACGGCATACATACCTCGAGTGTCCTCGTTGACCTCAGCGGGGGCTTTGACGAGGGGCATGGTGTGACTGGCGCGCGTAGTATTACTATAAGCCCAACGGAAGGAACTCAGATGCGGAACAGAACGGATTAAACAGCCGGAAGGACGAGAACAAGACTTTATGTCAAACCAAGAAGCACGCAGGATTGAAACAGGAGTAAACAACACAGTGCTGCTTGACTCGGTGTGCAGGGAAGAAGAACGGCAGCTAAAGTTGGGCAGTGACGAAGAGGGACCGACGGAGGAGATAAAAAGTCTGAGTGGGACAGGCCGGTGGGAACAGCTCCAAAAGACACGGTACATACCTTGGACTGAACAGCTAGAGACTAAAAGAGACGGCCCTCTTCTTCCGCGACTCTTTTGCTGCTTGGGTGACAGCTGGGATTTTTCTCGGTGCACGCACAAAAAGACCTGCCCACCTGGATGTCACCACCGACGAATAGGAGGGGCGATGATGACCACATCGCGGCGGGCGGTGAACACATCAGGCTTAGATAAGGGCTCCGAGTGGGCTATCGCCAGCTCCGATCTCCGGCGGCAAGAAAGAAAAGTGATGCATCACTGTTCGCAGCCCAGAAACAGCAATGATGTCCAGAACCTGTGAATGTCCCTTGCAGTGCTGAGCGGGTATCCATCTCAGATGGCTGACGGCCTCAATTGGACCGCCAGGCCTGCCACCTGAATGCAGGCATAGCAGATCGACGTAAAGCGGTTACTAAGATGAAATTAATGGAGTTTGAGAGCTCCCAGCCTCACAAGCCCTGGGATAACTCAGCCCCATTGGCTATAGTTTCTTGTGCCTGTCTGCGTCCTAATCTGTGTAGATGCAGATGATAGATGTCATCTATATCTAAACAATCTAGGTTCTGCATGGACGGCGGTGGAGAGCTGAATGCTGTATACGAGTCGACGTCGATAGCCGCACACCCATCAGGATGCAGCTATTCGGCATGCTATTTAGATCCAACATGGCCATGATACAGTGACAACCCTCTTCATGCTGAACTTGTTGTCGAGTATCTTGAGCGCTGAGCATTTGAATAGGTAATATGACAGGCAAAAGTTGAAGTTGACCAAAGGACAACCAAGCAGCAGCTGAGCGCTTTTTGAAAGAACCTCAAGAACCGCTCGGGAGGCTCGGTTGTAAAGTCGTCCGATGTCCACATGGGGAAGCCTCATTTCCTTTCTGGGCAATTATCGACGATTTTCTGAGTAATGCATGACTGGAGTGAACTACGGCGAGAGTTCTACAGTTGCAGATTCTGCCATCCTTTGTCAGCTGTAATAATTGACGTCGGGGTTGCCAGCATCTGATTGTAGAGAGGGTGGATATGCTTTCGACACTGCGACTCCTCCATCGTGAGAAATGGCAAGACGGAAGATAGCCCCTCCGTGCTGGAATGCGGCAGAAGTGCAGGTAAAGCATCAGAATCTTGATGGACGGCGATTTGGCTGCCATCTTCGAGACTTCGGCCAATCCTGCTGTCCAGTGCGCAGGCCTCCTTCAGCCCTGCACGATTCAGGGCGCGGCGCGACACGCCCTCAGGCACCGGCTGCCAGATCCACCGGCGCAGCCAATGGCCGGGGCGCGCGGCCCGCCCACGGTGTCGCCCTGACGTGGGGGGCCGGCGGATCCCGGCCGCAGACTACGATCCCGGCCCCGAGCGCACCTCCCTCTCTGACGTTGAGATGCCGCTGAAACGGCTGGCGGTTTCTCTGTTGGGCGCCTTCCAGCGGCTGCGGTCGTCCTCGCCCCGCATCTTCTCCCCCCAGGTATCCTCCGGCTCCCTCTTTCGTCTCCTCCTCTCCAGCCTCGCATGGAGCTTTGGCCGCGTTCTCTCTAAACATCCCAACTCCTGAACTGCCTCGTGCTTCTATCTTTACCGACAATCGAAACATCCCCGGCTGCCAGAGAGCCATTATGTTTAGCTTCCCCGCTAAGCGTCGCAGAGACGATCAGATAGACGATCTCGAGGAACGCTCGTTGCATGAGAGGAAGGTACGTCGAGGACTGGGTCCCATCCACCTCACATCGCCTGTCTCAAAAGCCAGCGGGTGTTGGGATGAACCCTTTGCTGACAATTCAAGATAGAAACCGCGTCCTTTGCCGCTCCGCTTCTCGCCCAGCTCCAAACATGCTACCTTATTCCTCGAAGACTCTCAGTTACCTCCCCGTTCCATCCCACCTGCGCTGACGCCGGTCGAGTCGTCGGACGACGAGGATGACGGAGATGGCATGTCCCAAAGCACTCCCCAAGCTGCGCGGAACAGGAGGCCAGATCAGGGCTGTAGACCTCCCGCCCTCACATTGGACACTGCTATGGACGTGGACATGCCCGACTCCCATCCTCTATTCGACGGCGATAACCTCTCACCGTGGCCCGTCAGTGCAAAGAGCAATGGAAGTCTACAGCCGTCACCCATTCCGCACCAACTGATCAACCAGTCCCTCAACATCAGCGGAGGGCGCACGGCAACACCAATATATAGCCACTTTACCGTGAACATGCATCTCGAGACGGTGAGGGAGGACGATCAAACACTGCCCACCCATTCTTCCGTTTCTGAGGGCCCCGATGCCCAGAAGAACGGACAGACAGATTGGTGGCGTCGACGACGTCTACCAAGTCCAATTAGCGAAGATGAGGATGCTCTAGTTGAGCAAAATTGTAACCTTCAAAGCCACTCTCTACCGATCTCGCCACCTTCAACTGGTCCCTGCAACGCACAGACAGGGGCATGGCCTCCTATATCGGAGCCGAGCACAGAAGACTGTGCACAGACCTGGAAAACGTCAAACACCTCGATGGAAGCTTCCGCCGCCGCTACATTGCAATCCTGTGCTTCGTCCGTAAATATGGCGAGTAACTCTAGCCAGTCAGCTGCCGGCACGAACCGGACGTCTGGAAGCAAGAAAATAAGTTTCTCAATGGGCTACCGTGCCGACTGCGACAAGTGCCGGCGCAAGGTTCCTGGACATTACAGTCACATTATCCGTTCATGATTTGTATACCCTCGGTCTTGAGATCATTCGGGGCGTGTACATTATTTCAACCCTCTGATGCTCATACTTTCGCGTGGGTGGCCTTGGTCCTTTCAGGGATTCCGGATTCTCGGGTTTTCAGCTTGTCACGATCGTTATGTAAACGATTCCAGATTCTCTGTGACTAGATGAGATGTTATCTAATCTTCAATTCCTTTTCCTCGCAATTTGGGGGCACAACAAAGGCACGCGCAAATGTATACTGTAGCGCCTGGAGATCTGAAGCGACGAGCGCCGCGAGACCTTTTTGTACATTTCTTCCGTTCATTAACCTTATCCATCTCGCCGGCAGGCTCGAATGACGAATTGAACATAATAATAATAATGAAAGAAACACTATCATAGTTTAAACGTTCCCGAAGGCGCTTCCTGCTCAGGCCTTCCCTGTCCCGAAGGTCGAGCCGAAATGGATGACTAAGCGCCCGTATCCGAGATCGAAGGTCGCTCAATGGTCGACCGTCTCTTCCTTTAGCCGACAGCTGCTCCGCTGAGGCGATGGAAACAGCGGAGGAGCGAAGGGGGAGAAGTTGCCGAATGCCTTCTTTTTGCTTATTGAGACCTATTTTTGCGTATTTTTGATAAGATATTATTTCTATTTACTTTTACTCTGCTATCAGAATGCCTTTGATGCACCCCGCATCAACAATAATGCTTCTCCGGAGTCCGGCATTCCTTTTCTCGGTTGAGCTCTTACCCGATACCCTTTGCCGGCGGGGAGAGCTCTCCATATACATGTGCAGATCCCTAGTTCCGGGTCCGATCGCCGATCTGTCTACGGAGTAATGATCTATGACTCCGTAGTTCTTTAATTCCTAGCCTTGTCTTTTTCAAGACGGCGTCTGGTGCTTCTTATACCAGGTGAAAGTTGGCTTTGTTTCTATCTACTGTCCACCTAAACCTACTTACCCTTTACCAGCTTCTCGTTTGAGCTCGTCCTTGTCGGTTCATCTGGCCACATAGCATAGCAGCTAGTCCAGAATCTGATCTTTTCTTCGGGAGAAGCGGTCGACGAGCTTGTAGGGGATATCACGCCCAGATCTACTAACATGGCCTCCCCAATTCCCAGGGGCCTCCGCCAGGTCCTCCAGAAGTCACCCTCTGACATCGTGATCCTTTCTTCTCTTCGTACTCCCATCACGCGGGCCAAAAAGGGCGGCTTCAAGGATGCGTATCCGGAAGAGCTCCTCGCCTATGTTCTTCGTGCCACTCTCGCGGCAAATCCGAACCTCGACCCGGCCCTGATTGAGGATGTTGCTATCGGATCCGTACTGCAGGAACTGGGCGGTGCCAAAGCTGGCCGCATGGCCCAAATCCATGCGGGTTTCCCTCATACGGTTCCCTTCCATACCGTGAACAGGCAGTGCTCGTCCGGGCTGGCTGCCATTACAGGAATCGCTCACAGCATCCGCGCCGGAGCGATCAGTGTGGGTGTTGGCGGAGGCATGGAGTCGATGACCCGGAACTATGGCTCGCGCGCAATCCCAACTGTGCTGTGGCCGGAACTGAAGGAGTCTCCGTCCAAGGATGCCAGGGACTGCATCATGCCCATGGGAATTACTTCTGAGAATGTGGCCAGCCGATACGGTATCACGAGGGCGGACCAGGATGCTTTCGCTGCTGAATCTCACAAGAAGGCTGCTGCTGCACAAGCAGCGGGCCTGTTCGATGCTGAGATCGTGCCTGTGACGACCAAATTCTTTGACCCGGAGCGGCCCGACGCTCCCCCCAAGGAGATCACCGTGACCAAAGATGACGGTGTCCGGGCCGACGTGTCCCTGGAGAAGATGGCAGCTTTGAAGCCTGCTTTCTCTGAGACGGGATCCAGCACCGCTGGAAACAGCTCACAAGTCAGCGATGGCGCTGCGGCTACGTTGCTGATGCGCCGCTCCACCGCCACCGAGCTCGGTCTGTCCTCCTCCATCAAGGCCCGCTGGATTGCAACCGCTGTCGCAGGCTGTGCCCCAGACGAGATGGGTGTCGGGCCTGCCGTTGCGATCCCAAAGCTGCTTGACCTCGTTGGCATGAACATCTCTGACGTCGGAATCTGGGAGATCAACGAGGCATTTGCCTCCCAGGCGCTCTACTGTATCCGGAAACTTGGTATCGACGAGGCGAAAGTCAACCCGAAGGGCGGTGCTATTGCGCTGGGACACCCTCTGGGTGCCACGGGTGCAAGACAGCTTGCAACCCTGTTGCCCGAGATGGAGAGGACAGGACAGGAGGTCGGCGTTGTGAGTATGTGTATCGGCACGGGAATGGGTATGGCAGGCATGTTCGTTCGGGAGTAAGGTAAAAAGCGCAAGCGATATTACAATTGATGCTTTTTTGGCATTAAGCGTTGAGCTTGGGGACTCTTGCTTCGATGTGAGGTTTACGAGGAAATGGGATGATAATTAGATATCTGGATGCGATTGTACATGTACATACATACATGCACACATCTAGACATGCGCCGCCGGCCAGTTATATACCCTATATGTTTCTTTGACCGCTATATCTCTTTAAATTCTTCTTCAGAAGGTAGAACACTCGGCCTAATCGGTTTCGTATGAGTGTCACGTGATCGTTCCTCCCAGCGCCCCCCGTTTCCGTTAGACCATCTCCCGCCCGCCGGAGGTGTGCTAAACGTCGATACACTCGGGACGTCAAATCTTTCGAAAGTTTGCAGCGCCTTCAGTGAGAGCAACGCCGCAACCATGCGTCCGCCGGCGCGGCTGCTCGGCCCATTGGAGGCTCCGTCCCTCCAGCTCTCGAAATCCCTGTACGTCTGCTCGACCTGCAGGCAGGAATTTCTGCCGCGGGCGGCCTCGCTTCAGTTCCGTCGCAATGCTTCCGAAAACCTCCCCTTCACCGAGCGCGTGCGCCGCAAGATCTGGGGAACCGACAATCCTCCCGGTCTGAAGGACCCGTATGGAGGAGAGGGTGCGATCGAGAGGGCGCTGCGCAAGCGGAGGGAGGCGAAGGGCCTGGTGGAGGAGGAGCCTCAACCCTCGCCGGAGGTGCAGGAGGAGATTGCACCCCCGGCCGACTACAAGCACGCGGAGACGTGGGATGGGCTTGAGAATATGGGTCATCTGGGGAGGTGGTATGAGCTTTCGCCTACGGAGGCGGATGAGTACAATGGGTGAGTTTCGCAACTGGCTTTTTTCTTCCTCCAGTAATTGCTTATATATCCCGTCTATCATTATCATTGTCAATGGCTGACATCCGCGCCCCACGTTACAGATTCATGGCCAGGCGCAAGTTGACCGAGAAGGGACACATCTACCTTGCTGCCCACCAGACCGCCGTCGAATTGTGCATGATGCAGGCGCTGAACAAGCCATTGACGGCTGTCTGCCAAGTTCTAGAGCATGACAAATCGGTATTCAAGATGATGTGGAAATGCAAGATCCAGCTGGGAGAGGACAAGGGAAAGCTGGACACCGCTCTGGTCTTCCCGAACAAGGACGCCAAGGATGCCCTCTTCTACGTGTTCCAACAGATTGGAAACCCGCCTGAGCCGGAGGCTACTGCTGAGGAGTCGTCTGCCGCCGAGGAAGCGACAGAACAGACAGAAGTTGATGAGGAAGAACTGGAGGAAGAAGAAATAGTTCCAGAAAGCGTCACGAAGCCGTCCAATCCCTTGCCTTTCTTTGGATATCGCGACACGCGGGATGACGGTTTCCTGTCCATCTCGCTGAATGACCCCGCGACGAAGTTTGCTGTATGTCCTTCCCTTTCTAGCCCAATGGTGTCTATCTCTTATGATGATGGCGACATGGCTAACCTCGATTTATATATAGTTCCTCAAGAGACTCTCCCAGTTGACGGGCCACTACTTCCCCGATCCTGTCATCCACTCGATCAAGACCGTCAAGCAGGCGGTTGAATATATCCAAAGGGTCGTCAACCCGCCTCCAAAGAAACTGGCACCACAGCTGGCGGCCAACCAGGCTCTTAAGAGCCTGCCTAATGTCAAGATCTACCTGAAGAGGCGGAGACCATCCGACATTGATGAGGAATTGGGACGCAAGAAGGTTATCGAGGCAGAGCTCCGCGCGAGAGGTCTTATTGACTAAAAGGCTCTGTTTGCTAGTATGCGCAACTAGAACGCGTTTACTGTCTCTCTCCTAGAATGTGCTGCAGATGAAATGCTTTTTATGAATGTACAATACGAAATTAGGAATCTAGCGTTTTCATCTATTTGTATGCTCTATTATACACATGTATGTGTCATTAATGGCCTGATTTACATAAAAGATTCGATATGAATTCGAAACTCAACCAGAAACCACTTTTCCCGGATCAAACGCCGGAACACCAATAATGAACCAAACCAAAATAATAAAACATGAGAATCATCTCCGCGCTCCCGCTGGAATCGAATACCCTCTCGTCATGAAATCCGTATTCTTCGCCGTCTGCTCCTTGCTTCCGCCCTTCGTGAACAGACTCTCCAGGTTCTCGTTCGGCCCCATCATCTTCCGTCTCCGCTTCTTCTCGTTCTCCTCCTCGAGGACCCGCGCGGTCAGCATCGCCGTCGCGGGGTTCTTGATACTTCCAGACCCGCCGCCAGCCGTGGGCGCAGTAGATGTACCGCTTCCGGTCCTGCTACTGCTGTTGGCAGCAGCGGCCGATTGCCCGGTCGACGACTCCGTGGCCTGAGCGGAAGAAGAGCCTTCCGCGGCCTCGGAGGCTTCTCCGTTAGTAGCGTGCTTCTTGCGCTTCTTGGAGCCGGGCGCCTTCTTGAGGGAGTGGGTAAGTCCCTGTTCCGCCAGCTTCTGGATCCTGCGAAGGAGCCGTTCCTTGTCGGCTTCTTTGACTGGAAGGATCGGTATGACGTTGTCTTCGGTGTAGGGCTCGTTGCACTATGACAGAGCACAAGAGTCAGCAGCGGTACGTTTTTATATGTATACAAGGTGAATGCATTAACTCACTTGCAAGCACCGATCGCCCTTCATCTCACGGATCGCCTCCTCCGAAAAGACATGCCCGCAGGGCACGAGGTAGACGGACTTGACATTCGGTCCCAACTGCTTGGCCGTGATGGGACAGATCCATCCTTCGCGTCTGCCCTTCATATCCGCAGTGGGACCGCCGCGCTCGGTGTCGACCTCGAACTTCAGCTCGACGACGTCCCGCAGCCCCTTCACCCTTCCGCACAGGATCTGCTCGCAGTCTGCCTTCGAGCTGATGCCCTCCGCCTCCTCGCCGGGAAGCAGGAACTGCAGGATCGCATCCTTGTTGTAGAGGTTCCCAACCGCGTCTGATACGATGGGTCGAGTCAACGGCTTGTGCGACAGGGGACAGGTGGTCCAGTAGTGCTCCTGCAGCTCGCGCTGGGCTTCTTTGATCTGCGCGGTGGAGGGGTTGCGCGCGGCTTCGCGGACGAGCTCCCTGCGCGTCGGAATACTGTCAAACTTTGTCAGATATTGCAGTCAGGGAAAAAAATGACATGTACCAGGATTAGGAACTCACCTTCCACCGTCATTACCCATCTTTGTAACAGTCGTTTCTGTATGAGGTCCCGGGGGCGGCGGAGTAGTATATAGGAGAGTCGTCGGGGCTTGCCACAAGCTTATGGCACAAAGCGGAGATAGACTTGCGGGCCCCGAGAGTATGAGATCAGATGACTAAGCAGCTCCGCGCCCGCTTTCGCATCGATAGGTAGCTTTTAGCCTCCGAAGCGGGCGCTAGGTATATCAAACAGCTGTCCAGTTGGGAAGTCCAGTAGTTGGTAGTTCTCCACGACAAAAAACGACGCCGTGGGACGGATTTTGCATTGACGGACCTCAATGCCGCGATCATGAGGCAGTCAGCGAATTTGCTCATTTTTTTGAGCATAGCAGCATGCTCGGCCACCAGGGCTGCTGCCGCAGACGATGCCTCGTCACGACCTAGGGGAGTCGGTCCTGAGTGTAAGTACAGATCTACATACTTTTGTATTTATATTATAACAGCTGTGATTATGGATTGCACTTTGGGGGATTTTATCTTGACTCGTTAGTTATACCAAATGAGGAGCAAACATGCTAACTGTACATTCTTTCTGTTCCAGTTGCCAAGTTCTACAAGGACACGACCACATTCAGTTGCATCTCCCACCCAGCTATCCATATTCCGTTCTCTGCAGTGAACGACGACTACTGCGACTGCCCGGACGGCAGCGACGAACCGGGGACATCAGCGTGTTCTCATCTCTCCCGCTTCTCTCCCTCGACCCCATCTGACCACCCCGCGGACGGTGTCGATGTCACGCCCGCGCTCCCCGGGTTCTACTGCAAGAACAAAGGCCACAGACCCTCATACCTGCCCTTCCAGCGCGTCAATGACGGCGTCTGCGACTACGACCTGTGCTGTGACGGCAGCGACGAATGGGCGCATGTCGGGGGCACCAAGTGCGAGGACAAGTGCAAGGAGATCGGCAAAGAGTGGCGGAAGCAGGAGGAGAAGAGGCAGAAAGCCCTCACCGCGGCGCTGAAGAAGAAGAAGGAGCTCCTCGCGGAGGCGGGGAGACTGCAGAAGGAGATCGAGGACCGGATCACCGACCTCGAGACGGAGGTCAAGGCGCAGGAGCTGAAGATCCACGACCTGGAACTTGATCTGGAGCGGATCCAGAAGGAGGAAGAGCGCAAGGCCGCCAACAAGGGGAAGAAGAAGGGCAAGGTCCATGTGCTGGCTGGGCTGGCGAAGGGCCGGGTTGAAGAGCTCCGCAACGCGTTGATCGACGTGCGGGCCCAGAGGGACGAGAGTCGGGCCCGAGTGAAGGAGCTCGAGGAGATCTTGGCCAAGTTCAAGGAAGAGTATAACCCGAACTTCAACGACGAGGGTGTCAAGCGTGCTGTGCGCGGCTGGGAGGAATACGCTGCCAGGGGAACGGCAGGAGATGCGGTAAATGCTGCTCAGGAGCGTGAGTTGGACGAGATCGCCAAGCCTGACAGCGAGTCCTCTGGTATTAACTGGGAGCAATGGGAGAACGAGGAGGATGGAGAGACCGAGGCAGACATTGGTGAGTGTTCAATATCCATCAAGCCTGAAAGACGCATGCATTAACCACGTTTCAGTCCACAAACTTCTTCCTCCATCTCTGGCCAACTTCATAGAGAATACGTTCACTTCCTTTAAGAAGTTCCTCATCTCCAAGGGTATCCTACCCAAGTCAGACCAGGACTCCACCCCCTCCGAATCCAAAGCCGTGGTCGAGGCCCGTAACGCCCTCAACTCGGCCAAGTCATCACTCACATCCACCCGCAACTCCCTCAACGACCACAAGTCCGACCTGGAGAAGGACTACGGTCCGGGCTCCATCTTCCGCCCGCTGAAGGGCGTCTGCATCAGCAAGGATTCGGGCGAGTACACCTACGACCACTGCTTCCTGGAACGGACGAAGCAGAATCCCAAGAAGGGCGGCGCATCGATCGGGATGGGCAACTTTGTCCGCTTCGGCACCGTCACCGTCGACGAGATTGACAGCTCCGGACAGATCGTGCCCGTCCAGAAGACCTCTCTAGAGTACGCGAACGGTCAGACGTGCTGGAACGGCCCCGCACGCTCGACGACCGTCGTCCTGGAATGTGGAGAGGAGAATGAGATTCTCAAGGTCACGGAGGATGAAAAGTGCGTTTACTCGATGATAGTGAAGACTCCGGCGGTCTGCGACGCAGGAGATGGCAAGAATAACGACAGCAATGATAACGGGAGCGGCGCAAAGGAGCGCAAGGATGAGCTGTAATTTTGAGTTGTGACTTTGGCTGGCTCTGTCTGATTGAGTGGTCTCTGAGTACAGTATAGAACGAAGTTCGTAGAACGGTGTTTTGCTGTTCTTCTTGTCTGCTTCACGGGTAATCCAAGTCTCTTACGTTAGATAGTTACTCTGAATGATGATGAAGCCTTGTGCACGAGCTTTGATTTTCACATTTTCCAAGGTTGCAAATGACCCATAACCTATTGATGATCTCCGATATTATCTTGTTCGTATTATCGAACTTTCTAAAGCCGCTGCGGAAATTAATTTCCGCGCGGCGGCGGGGGATCACTTACTCAAACAGAGAGTAGAATCTAAAATCCAATTGGCGGGGTCTCAAGCAAATGCAATAATCAGAACCTGCAGTCGCTGGCGTCTTTCTGCTCGAGCGATAAGATGGCAAAGTAAACCGCTAGTACTGTACAGAGTACTCCCCAGGATGGACCGGAGAGCTGCCAGCCAGCTACCTAGTAAGTAAGCAAGTGACTAGGTACTGTACCTAGATAGACAACCTATCCTGAAAATAGTCAATATGTACTCAACTTGCGTGTCAGCAGAAGGAGATAAAAAAGGAGAGAGTAGTCCGTTATGCTTTTTTTATCTTCTCTTCACTTTTTATGCACCTATCTTCCCAGTTCCAGAGGTATTCATTCTTGCAGCACCTGCGGTTTGCTTCTTCCATTCGATTCCCTTATGGATCTCGATCTGGGAGGGCCGTCGGCGGTTCGGCCCGGTTATATGCCTTTGGCCTACAAAGTTATGTATACTGTATACCTAGCTAGGTACAGTACATTTTGTAGCTAGGTAGCATTCTACGAAGTACAGTACATACTTCAGATAACTCTTAAATAATCAGAAAACAAAAGACAGAACGAAGTCTTGCATTGGGTATATCTCTGAATTTGTGGTATCTCTGGTATATATACACTAAGGTATCAGATCAAGAAAAAAAAAAGTCCCATCAAAACCTCCTACCCTGTATGTTGCCGTAGTACAGTAGAAAAGTACTGTAGTACATGGCCGTCAATAAAAACTCCGGTGTCCTTTCCTTTCCCGTTCTCCCCTTCGTCGCTTATTCTTGCGTTTGCCAATGAACGTCGTCCGGTAAAATGGAGGCGATCCGGGATTCCCCCCTTTGGACGGGGATCAGGGGGATTTATCGTTCACTCACGGCTGACATTTCTATGTCGGGAAATGAACAGCCCGGATTTATACTGGCGTAGGATTGACGGAGGGTGAGGAGGCTTTGCTTTTCAACTCCGAAGAAGCCAGTTTAGTGCTGTTTGTTTCCGACCCCGGTCTGTCAGTGAAAAAAGAAAAGGCCTCTCGAGATAATAAGTTTGTGGTATCAACTTACGCTGCAGGAGTTGCAGGAGCAGGCGTTGCAGGCGCCGGAGCAGCAGTTGCAGTTGCAGGGAGCCATTTTGATTGATGTTGTTGTGGTCAAAGAGGTAGACTCTCTGAAGTTGCTTGCAGAAGTAGTGGTCTTCGATGGACGATGCTTTTGATAGTGGGAAAAGAAGTTCCCTCTACAGGGGGCCTCGAGGTCATCTTTATACCTTACGCCGCTCTGTCAAGAGGCCCATGCATCTGCAATCATCATCACTTCGGAAGGATGAGAAGTTGAGAACAGGCCTCCTCTGATTCGAAGCCCCGCTTGCATTTCTGCCTACAGTACGCCGTGTGGAGATCTACTAACGACTGGTGAAAAAAAGTTCCACCATTTTTTTTCTGGGGCCGCTGGTCGAGAATCGAAGGCGTATTGCCAGTGTGGAGAATAATTCCTCTTTGAAGCCTGACGTACTTTCCCCTTTTCTTTATCGTTAGGCACGTTGTGTGACGGGGCCTTGTCCTTTTCAAAAGCCTGGCTTTTTCTTTGCGGTTCGATATCTAAATCGCTCCAGAATCTGAAGGATGTCGAGTAGGTGCATACATACATTGTTAGTTGTATGTGCATACAGAGTAGCATTTACTGGTAGCGGTCCCTCGAATGCAGAAGATCTGTAATATCAATCTGCCTCTGGCAGTGACTACCTCCCAAATAGGTATCCATGTCGCAGGGCCCGAAAGGGAAATGCGACCAAGCAAATTGTGACAGGAAGAATTATACACTCCACGTGGACAACTGGTTCTGTTTAGATCGAAATAGATAGAACGTTCAGACGAGGTTCCCCGCTGGCCGACAGACAAAAATAATCGTAATATTAATACACGACTTGCAAACCTAGCGAATCGGCACGGAGATGATGATTTCAGGGCGACAAGCGCGGGTAGATTAGCAAGGGATGCACGGACGCGCCCGACGAACACTGCCCCTCGCGTGGCTCTTTCTTAGCGTCGAGCTAGACGTCATCGTGGTTGCGGGGGTCGCTAAGAAGCTCAAAAAGACTGAGAAAAGAACTGAAGAAGACATCTCATTGGGGAAATATAACACGGGTTTTAAGTGGATATCCATCATACGATAGATTGTACTAGAACTGACAAGGCCCAGGGCTACATGTCTCCAATCTCCATACAGCTCGCATACTGTAGGCCCCGGGCCACCTTCGGAGGGGTCTGAGCACATTCAGGTGGTCGATCATGAAATCTTCAGATGGCCATAAAACCAGCACAAAGCGAGGCAGGGGTGGATCTTGCTTCGAAACGGTGCACGAGAATCAAGGATAGCGCTTTCTTGTTGCTTTTGCCCTGGGCTAACTATTTTTTTTTAAAAAAAAATAAAAAATAGGAAAAAAAAGTTAGAAGCAGAAGTATCTAGGCGTCTCGCGATATTGATCTGCTCCGCCGGTGGACTAATACTCTAGCAACCTGACTGTACAAAATTTCCTACGCCATATGGCATCGCGCCCGACTCTGATGCTATCTAGTGTTTCGTTGAATTAATCAATTTAATCCAACCATCTTTGCCTCCGCTCTTTCTTGGCCCCCGACGTGAGACGCGATTATCCCTCAGAAAGGTTTTGAATCTGTCGGCCTCGTCCGTCTGTGTACGAGGTCTATCGAGTCTCGACAAAGCAGAAGCTGCAGAAGAGAAAGGTGGACGGGCAGGATAGGCTGGTATGCAACCGTATCTGGCCCATCAGGGCGCGCCATCCAGCCATTGCATGCAACGCGGTGCAAGCTTCGTAACCCGGTTTTCTTTTCCTCTTTGTCGAGAACTCGAGATTGTGGAAGTACCGAGAACGTGGCGCTTCTTTGCTCGCCTCCTCCTAAATGCAAGAGGCGTGGTCCGAATCTAATGCTGTGAACCATTTTTTTTCTCCCCACATGGTGCGCTCGCGCGCGTAAGAGGCATCGCTCGGCGGTTTCAAGGTTGTACAGTTAGGTACCTGCTTATACCACCATGATCATGCTAAATCGAACCTTTAGTAGTGTGCTGTAGGCCCGGGCCCGGGCCGGCGGGCGCTCCAGGGTCTTACCTGATAGGGTTAGGGATTGTCCTCGCCGGCGCCACCTTCGTACAGCACTGTTGGGCACAGTTGTGCTAAGCTTACCAACTGAGCTAAAAAGACCAGTGTATCACCCATGACGGGTGATATGCCTAGCATCACACTATACGTAGTACACTAGGGGTTCGGCGCCTTGCGCCTAGAGAGCCGGCGATGTTTTGAAGGAAATTCATATTGAATTGAACGGACGTCGCTTCGAATTTAAAGTGCTCTCTGGAGTTCGGATAATCTTAGAAGGGGAAGTGGAAGAAGGAGCTTCACGACTGGTACAACTCAGGGCAGATATCTCCAGGAACAAGGACTCAATGGTATTAAGTCTCAAGCGGACAACACAGGGTATGACTCAGGCACAACAAAGTTGCTGGCGACACTCTTTGAGAATTTTTCCTAGTTTCCACTCAGAAACTCGCCGGGCTCTAGAAGTTCTCTGGTTCCGACTACAGAGTCTGGAGAGAGGGGTATGGAGAGGTTGCCATAAAAACGAAGATCTTCCAGCCATTCTTCCACGTTCTCCATCCTTGAAATGCATTTCTTTTCTTTATACCGGTTTCCCTTTCGCTTCTTGACCCGCTCTGAGCGGCGGGGTTGTGCCTCGCCTTCTCCTCCTCCGTCGTCTTCCTCTTCCTCGGTCTTACGCTTCTTCGTCCTAGAACGCTTCGTCCCAGAAGGCTCTGGCGCTCCATGGTCATCGTCTTTGCGTGCGTTCCCAGTCTCTCCGTCAGCTGGAGACTTAGCTCTCTCGCTGTCCAAGGGTCGCCGATAGAGCTCCAGGAGCTCCAGGAGCTTAATCCGGGTGTCCCAAGGGATGGCCTCGTCGTTGAGGGTCCCAATGCACGCCCATGCTCGGCGAAGCGCAGATAACGGGGCCCCATGCCAGCTTTTAATTTTCTCAATCACAGTGCCGGTTGGAGAAAATCTGCCAAGACATAACGGACTTAGAGGCCGTTCTCCCCGTCCCCGATCTTGCGCAGGCCCCGAAGATGCGCGGCATAATCGTCAGCCGTCGGAACCGTCCGAGGGGTGCCTGGGTTTGCCTTTCTCCTCTCGCGGTCCTGGTTTTCAAAGGTAAAGAAGAAGTCTAGGTCCGCCGGGAAAAAGGTGAATCCTGGGGAGAAGGCATCGTCATAGGCCGAATGGCAAAGACCGCACAGTAGAACACCATTCCACTCGAAAGTTCTTTAGACCCATCTGGTGGAACTTGTCCCGCTTCAAGAAAATATTAGCTAACCTGTTGAATTTCAGGGGAAGGTCATTGCGCGGGCGAACGATTGGGAAGCGACTAATCTAGTTGCGAGGAGACATACCGATTTGTCGTCTCTTAAGACATGGGCCGCGTGTACCCAGATCTTTGCGCCGCAGAGCCAGCAGTCCGGCCCATACGTTTGCAGCATATCTTTGCTGTGCCTGGAAAAATACACTGATAAGGTCGAGCATCGGCACTATCTGATTTATCGGACGTGCTGGAGTCCGTGTCTTCGTGGCCAGATGCAACTGGTGCTTTGCCTTTCGAGCTGCTCGCCAGCGAAGTCATGATGATGTAGCTAAAAATGTTCCTAGGCCAGGTATGCATTTTTTTTCTCGTTGGCAACAGAAATGAACTTGTTGCGTTTCTATTTTTTAGAAGTAAACAGAGGGGGCCGTGTGCGCGACATTCTCGCTTCGTTGGGCGGACTCCCAGGAGATGACTTGCTCGGACACAGTCTCAATGGCTGTTCCCTTTTTTGTTCGAGGCATCTTAATACCTGATGTACACAGAGAGAATCCTTCTGGTTATATCAGGAGGAAGTGGCATGACGGGAAACTTGTGCAAATATGCAGTGTCTGCGGTATCACGACTTTCGCTGTAAAGAACTTCCCTAATTACGCGTCACTATAACTACAGAATCTGATTGTCTTTCCAGTCCGTAGCGTTGGGTATCGTATCTTGAGAATTAAAATTGCCGGTGATTGGTGATATATTTATATATATATATATATCCATATACTGACAGCTGGGCTTCCCAAATGTAGGAATGACTAGGAGATAGTTGATCTAGGATATGGCAGTGCTATCAAAGCATTATTATTTTTATTATCATAGTTTTTTTTCATCGTTCCGCGCGGGACATCGTCTGAACAGTTACATAATGTTTGATTGTATTATTTCAGTCTAAACAGAACAGCTGTCGTTTCGGTGATGTGGAGTGCATAAAGTATTATTCCTATCAGATTTTGATTCATCGCGTCCATCCCCTAGGCAGAAATTTGACCCGAAAATTCATGAAATTTTAAAATTTTGAAATTCAAGATACACAAGATACCCACCCTATATTGCGGTCACTTCCCGCTGCAGATGATATCACAGATCATCTCTTGCAGCGAGTTGAATATCTCTCCATACATCCTGCTCTGTACAGATACAGTACATGTAGAGTAGTACAAGTGACAAATCATGTATGCATGTACTGTACTCCGTACATACATCCTTGGGTTTTTCTGTAACCATTCAGATTTCGAACCACAAAGAAAAAAAAAGGAAGGCCAAGCAAAAAGGACCCATCACAGTTACACAACGTGCCCAACGACAGAATGAGAATTGAACGAACATCAGGCGTCAAAGACTTCAAAGAAAGAATCCATTATTCTCCACACTGGGCCACCCACCCAGCGCCCCGTGCGCTCGGTCGCGTGCCGCCGCCGCCGCCGTGCCGTTATTATTCTCCGTAGCCTACGGAGTAGTGGATCATCCCCTCGACAACCGTAGAATCTCCATCTAGTGAAGCAGAAAAATAATTTGGATGCATGGGTCTGTGGCACCGGTTCGGCCCTCTGGAAGACTGGAACGTCGATCATCCAGAAAAGAAAGGGTCTCCACTAGCGATTATGTGCAGGTATCTATTACGTAAATGGCAGTTAAGAAACTGGGCGGCGCATTGGGGTGTCGAACGGGAGGCTTAGATCATTGTTTCTTTGGTTTTAATATTATTAAATAATAGAAGAGAGTGGCAAGTTTGAAAGCTAGCGCACCTGTCTTGCTGATAAAGTCGGATCTACGAGAGAGTGTGTGGTTACTAAGTACGGGTACGAAGTAGTCATAGATCCGAGATACGCTGGTACGAGCAACTCACAAAAGATAATCTACTGCTGACCGTGGAACGTTGGACTTGCTAGAGAACTTAAAGAGAGGTTCTTAACATTCTGAGCTACTTTCATTCACATAAAGAAAATCCCTAACGCGGGCCAAAGGCACTCAGTAATCGAGGATTCCAGATCATCGAATGAGTGGAACATGGCCGCGGATAGATATTCTATCCACGCCATTATTCACCATTGACCAAGGCGAAAGGGGATATAAATAGAAAAAGACCCTGGCAACTTCCGGCAACCCAGTCATTAAGACGCTCTTTGAAATCGTAGCATGTCGTGGCTCAAAGGCACCATGACATCTTCGCGCTCACTCAGTTACTCCACAGTAGAGATCTTCGATTAACGTGAGGAGTTAGGTCATGGTTGTGCACACAGACTTGTAGCATCGTGAGCTGTGCAAGGGGCGTTTATTTCTAGACGATGATAAAGTCAGTTCAAGAGACGTCCTTGGCAGGCTTGAAAAGGACAACTTACGCAAGTGCACTGGCCGGAAGGGCACTGGCAAGAAGAGCCGCAGCTGCAGGAGCAGTCAGGGGCTATATACCATCATTCTTGTTAGCCTGCTGCAACAGTAGCGACGGCGAGGAATCAGGCCCGGGATTCCAAGCGATACCCCGCGTCATCCATTCAGGGTGGAAGACTGCAGCAGGGGGTGGAGGACATACCCATGACGAATGTCTTGTAGTGGTTAGTGTCTGAAGTGTTGTTTGAGGATGATAAAGTTGTCGAGCTTGTTGTATTCGTAGTCTGGTTGATGCTTCGTGGTTGAAGAAAGCGAGAAGCACCGGCGGGGGGAGAAGTACTTATAAAGTATCGCCAGGCGGCTGCGACGACTCACTTGACTCAGAAGTACCTAGTGAAGTGAACCTTGGAAGGGACGCGGGACTAGCCGAAGCAGCGGGAGCGGACTTCTGCAGCTCGACTCACAACCCCACTTCACCTGTCTAACATCAGCTGCCTACGTACTCCTCGACGACCAGCAGTGAACTGTGCTGTTATAATACAGGGTATTATACTTCTCAGCACCCTTTCTGCAAGCGTCTCATCCAAGTCAACTGCGGGCACTGGCCACTGCACCTAGGTAAGCTCCAAAATCTGAGGCTATGCTTTCCCGTATCCGGAACACGACACTCGAGACCTCGAGCGGGGTTTTTGCGTAGTCCTTCGAAATGGCGGAGCGTAACGCGAATATCCCTCATCCAGATCCAAATAATTCATTGAAGGAAATTGATCTGGATTATTATTCGTCAAGCATACAGTCATGAGTAACTACATCTCATGCCTGTGTGGCTGCACGGCCCAAGAAGTTTCCCTGGAGTCATTGGGAAGTTCCTCACCGCTCCCTCTGTGTCACTGCGATAGTTGTCGATTAACAACCGGCATGTTGTTCTCAGCATATCTCATACTGCAGTCTTCACCGAGAAAGTTTGATAGTCTCATTGAGTATCAGCAGTCAGATCACGTCAGTCGCTGGTTTTGTGGGAAGTGTGGTGCCCACGTCTTCGTCCATCTAAAACCGCAGAACAAATATTTTGTTGCGTCTGGGCTGTTAACAGCAAAAGCGTTCCAGACTGAGGCAGTCCAGCATTGGCGAATCGAAGACACCCGTGACGGCGGCCTCAGCCCATTTCTTCCAGGCACAAAAGCCGCAGTGGCGACCTGCTGGGTGGAGACCAGTCAGTTCAGTTATCAGGGATCCCCACAGAGACAGCTGGCGCCATTGAACCCCGCTGTCAATTCGGAGGAGGACAACCAGCTGCATGCTCGATGCCATTGTGGAGGAATCCAATTCTATGTGACTCGGCCCGATGCCTCGTCGAGTAACGCCTCTTCTCCGTGGCCGGATCTGCTCGTTCCCTACTGTTCGGCGTCTTCAGATAATCCAGAAGATGTGAAGTGGTGGCTTCGAGCAGAAAACACCAAATACCTCGCAGGCACTTGCGCCTGCATTTCTTGCCGGCTGGCCAGCGGCTTTCCCATCCAAAGTTGGGCATTCATCCCGAAATCTAACATCTTCAAACCAGATCACTCGCCACTGAACTTCAACATGAAGACAATGCAGCGATACGAGAGTTCACCGGCAGTATACCGGGAGTTTTGCAACCGCTGCGGAGCGACAGTCTTTTGGCATTGCGAGGAAAGACCAGACGTGATTGATGTAAGCGTCGGGTTATTGCGAGCGAAGAGCGGCGCAAGAGCGGAAGAATGGCTGGAATGGGCAACCGGTAGAGTGAGCTTTGCGGAGGATGCGTCAGATAAGATGCTGATCCGCATTCTGGAAACCGGGTTGCAGGATTGGGGGAAGAAAAGCAGTCTTTCAGAGCAGGATCCGACTCCAGATTTGCCTGATACACACTGAAGGTGGAACACAAAAGTGCCAAATCAAGTGTTTTTTTACCTTCAAGCACAGAAGACCGATTCGATATAGATGGGGATGTAGGTTGAGAAAAGATAGTATAGTAGGTATGTAGGTGCCGAGGTACCTGCGTCCATAGGCGAGGTGATGCAGCGTCTTGGCATGATTAGACACCTAATATTTGAAAACAGAGTAATAAAGCAAGAGCAGGCGTCGGCGCCAATACTGCAACCCGCCCAAGAATGTCGGATTCCACTGGAATACAGGGGACGAGTGACGGTCTTTATATAGTTGCAGCTTTGGTGGTACCTTGCGCGAAGGCGAGGACCTTGTGAAGTATGGGGCGATGTTCACCGCCTTCCTTGAAAGTGAAAGGGAACTGAGATTTTCGCTGACACAAAACCCCTCCGCACAAGTCCGTCGCGTATCTCTCTCTGCGCTGTTCCACCTCTGCAGTTGCACGACGCGTCTCAACCCTATCCAGCGGTCTGGATCTGCGTTCGCAGTCCTAGACCAACAGCGGAGGACACCATGCCGCCACCAGCTTACGAGTTCCGTGGGAATAATGGCAATGACAAACGTTCGCGTCCGAAGCATGAATTCACCTTTCGCTACCCGCGCCCTACTACAGCGGAACGGCCGCTGTTGATGACCAAGAGAGAGACGACCCCTGAGCTCCTTATAGGCGCTAAAGATGGCGAACCTAGACCCCTGAAGTTCGCGCCGATCGATGATATAACTGATAGCGATGAGACGGACATGGACGTCTCTTCTGACGAAGATGGTTCTCATCCTCGAAAGAAGCGCGCGTTGGGAACGGACACTGCTGCTGCCCCTGCACCCAAGTGGTCTAACCCAGACCCTTATACCGTGCTGCCTCCTCCCGATGAGAGTCAAGTGAAGAGGAAAGATGTAGTTAAGATGATCCGTAAGGCCAGGCTTGCGGCGGCTGCAACTCAGGCTCCCCCTGCTCCTGCCGCCGAAGATGCTGTGACGTCTAACCAAGATTTCATATCCCTCGCCTTTGATGAAGAAGAGGAAGCCGCAGCTCCGGCTGATGCCCCGAAGGGTCCTAAGAACCTTCAAGGAAAGGATCCAGCGCTCGGCAATCGCAAGAGGACACATGACGATGAGATTAAGAGCTACCCTAAGAAACCCGGAAAGCTTGCGGGCAAGTTCTATTCCGATGGGTCAATCATTGACCAGTGGAGGCGACGTCCGTCTGAGAGCGGAACGCCGTGGATGAGTCTTATGGAGCCGACATTACACTTGGGCACAAGGTCAGTTCTCAGTTCACCCCAGAGGTTCGGTGTGCCTAATGTTTGGACAGGCTGCATAACGAGATTCTCAGTTTCTACCACTGGGTTAAACCACAGCCGTATGAACATATCGTCAGGGAAGATCTAGTATCAAGGCTTCAGTCTGCTTTCCAGAGCAGATACCATGGGGTGCAGCTGCGTGCATTCGGCTCATTTGCCTCTGGGCTGTATCTCCCCACTGCTGACGTGGATCTTGTTCTGCTCTCCTCCACATTCATGCGCACTCGGGTAAAGGTTTTTGGTGAGAAGAAAGGCCAGCTATATGCCTTTGCGGCTTTTCTCAAGACTCTAAATATAGCTGTCCCTAACTCGATAGAAACAATCGCGACCGCTAGGGTGCCTATTCTTAAGTTTGTGGACAAGCTGACTGGTCTGAGAGTTGATCTATCTTTCGACAACGACAGCGGTCTCAATGCCAATCATACCTTCCAACTCTGGAAGTCTGAATTCCCTGCAATGCCTATCATTGTTTCTGTAATTAAGCAGTTCTTACTGCTTCGAGGTCTCAATGAAGTCCCAACCGGTGGTTTGGGAGGCTTTTCCATTATTTGTCTTGTCACTAGTCTCCTTCAGCATCTGCCACACGGGCACACAGAACCAAACCTGGGGAGTATACTGATGGACTTTTTTGACTTCTACGGGAACAAATTCGATTACGGGTCCGTAGGGATACGGATGGATCCTCCCGGTTATTTCAACAAGGTAACTTGCACCTTCGTGATTCCGAGTAAGGAGCCTTGGACTAACTACACTGATACAGAGAGTCTATGGGGTTTACCAGGAAAACAAGAGTCAGCGCCTTGCTATCGAGGATCCGAACAACAAAGACAATGACATCTCTGCGGGAACGAGGGAGATTCCCCTAATATTCAGATGCTTTTCGGATGCTTATGCAGCTCTCAAGGAGCGTATGATTTCCACGGCCAAGTCGGGGTCACAGAATGCCAGCTTGCTTGAGCCGATCATCGCAGCAAACTACGAGGAATACAGAAAGCAGAGAGAACACTTGCGTGATCTCTTCGAAAACGATCCTAGGTTCGCTCGGTATCGCCAGTCGTCGCCACCCCCGCCGCCGGCTGGACCTCCGCCTGCTGACCCTGTGCCTCCACCACCACCTCCTCCACCACCGTCTGAGCCGAAACAACAACCAGAGTCCAAGCAAGGACTTACAAAGGTGCAGAGGAAGATGCAAGCTTCTCGGGACCGTGCTGCTCGTCTGAAGCTGCTACGACCAGATATACCCTCTGTTCCGGATTCTATAAGCAACGAGCAGGCTTTAGCTCTTGGAGGCTACAAGTCTCAGTCAGAGATGGACCGTGACCTTGCCGCTCGTGAGAAAGAGCTTGCAGCATCCAAAAAGAGAGACTAGCTGTCCAGACTGGCTCATCTTGAACCTTTCTAAGTCACGCTCACGGGTATCTACAGCCCTTTCGGTAGATCTCTGTTTCTATCGATGTATTCATGTGTCATTGAAGACTCGTCTCCTACCTTTTTCTGTATCTCTGGAGACTGTTTCTAGATTCATCGTGGACGAGATACCCAAGTGTTCTGTGGACTGGCAGTTCTGGCGGAGCATGGCGTGTTTTAATCTTTCCGTTGCACGATTTGTTCTCCCTTTCGAAGCGCTACCAATCTGCACAATATGTCATTCGTCCCCTTCAACCGTGCTAATCTTGTACTCTCTGTTCTTCCGACCTTCCTGTTTCTTTTGGGTGCTCTACCGTGTACACTGATTCCCTCAGCTTGATACCATTCTGATTCGAGTTTTCAGGATAATTCTCGGGCAGCTGAACGGATAGTGCACTCTATTGCTCACCCAAAGTATGGGGAGCAGGAGAGCCTGCCACGACAGAACGGATTCAGCCGCCGGCTAACTATCAGCTTACCATAGTTATGTCTATATGATTATTCCCTTATATGTGTCCTTTCCTTTCGTCCTATCGAATTGATATTTGCAACTACTAAGTGACTAAGCCACCTGATTTGAAGGACTGACTTGTTCAGTCTCCAGGTCATATGTTTAATGTGCTAACTCTGCAGGTGATAATCATCTGTTCGTGCTACTGACAGACTCCTCGCAGCTCTCAGCACAGCTAGGCAGTTATCACGCTGTTGGGATTAGCTTTGGCTTACTCTCGACATCCGCCCATTGTGGGCTTCGAACGACTTGTTTCGCCATCCACCACCACGACGCATTGCTGCTCGATGATTTCATTCACGTCCGCGCCAACCTCGTTGATTTAATCACAGTAGAATACTTAGTGCTGGACCTTGTCTATCGAATTCGTTCGATGGACACAGGTGACCGGCACACCCCCTTTTTCCTCCCAACCCCCCTTCTCACCAAGGGAGCGCTATATGCGCTTGTTTGGAGAGGATGAAAAGGTTGGGATTTTTTTGTGAGGACTTATGCTTCAGGTTCATCATTGTCTTCCTCATACCTTCTTTGAAGACATATATTCATTTACCTACCTACCTACATATCTATCTATCCTTATGACCCAGCGGACGTGATCTGATGTGATTGATCGATTGATTTTTTGACCGACACCTTGACTAACTGACTTGAAACTTGACTGATCCAACGGACAGATCTTCTCTTTAATAATGGTTCAGGTTGTGTGTATTCTATAAAACGGGTACTTTAAGTCAAAAGAAAAAGGCAAACTCGCCAAACAAAGCCATTTCTTTCTGGCTTGGTTTGCTTCGGCTAGGCTACTGCGGGTACTTGATGGTGCATTGGTTGATAAAGATACTTGAAAACAAGATACCTCATTGAATAAAGTACACATTCACGTGAGAACAGAAAGATTCCGTTTATCTAACAGCTTGTTCGTTCGTCGTAACAACTAGGTGTAGGCCTGTGCAGCCTCTTAAGTACAGGATAAGATGCTCGAAAAGCAAAACAGGGATAGGATAGGGATACAAATGGAACTTCTCGAATACAATTATCATCATCATAATCTCCTCCGCATATGCATGCCACAGGGGGATTCAATCACGCTTCATTACTGATAGGCAGCAGAACAGGACAAGGGCCAGCCTCATCCTTTCAAAATGTCACAGGTAATATAGTCTATGAAAAGACATCGGAGGAGGCTGGATTAGACAGCTTCTTATTTATCCACCGCCTCCAGCGGCGGCGTGAGCATGACTTCATCCTTCTCAACACCGTCATGCTTCTCACCGTGCGTTTCCTTGGCCTTACCTTGCAGTTCCGCAATGTGCTCCGGCGGAAGCGAGTTGACAAAGTCTGGTGGAGGACTGGGCCAGGCGTAGTTGTACCACTCGCCCAGGAGAGAGCGTATGCCCTCAGCCAGGGTCTGGATGCGCTTGCGTCGGGATCGGGACCACTCACGGTCCGTGATGGCACCATCTGACGGGGTAAGGGTTCCTCCGTCGGCAGGTTCGTCGCGGGGAGAACCGCTATCGTCAGATCGGTTTTCCAGTCCGTCGATGATGCTGCGCCAGACCCGTAGAGTTTCGTTCAACTCGTCCAGGTCGCTCACTCCCATGACGCTGACGCCCAAGCGCGCACCTTTACGAACGTTGGCGGCAGACAGCAAGCTTAGGTCTGCATCCGGGGAAGGAGCAAGAGGCGGTCCGAAAGCGCCGGCGGCGGCGCCTTCACGGAGCCAGGTCTCGAGCGCATATCGGATGGCGACTACTTCGAGCTTTTCGCCCTGCTCGTCCGCCCAGGCACTTGCAGCATGGACTGCCTTCCGCAGCCCATCTGGTGCCGGATGGAAGTCTCCCATACTTCCAATCGGCACACCTTGCCGTCTCAGCAGGCCCATGCCAAGAGGAGACGCGTTGGGAACGACATTCACACCCGCGGCAAGCAGACGGGGCAGACCCTCCGTCAGGAGCCTTGTGTTCTGCAGGGTGAAGTTCGCGTACGACATGACCGCGTCGAGCGGTTCACCCGTCTCGCGGAGAACCATCTCTGCCAGCGAGCAAAGCACGTCCACCGGGTATCCTGAAATCCCAATGTACCGCACCGTGCCTTCATCATCACGGATACGGCGCAATTCACGCACGGCCTCCAGGACTTCCTGGGGTGTCACGAATTCCACATCATGGCAGTAGACCACGTCGACATAGTCGGTGTTAAGCCGCCGTAGACTGCGGCGGACACTGCGCCTGACCCACGCGGGGGAGTAGTCGAAGGACGACGCCGCAATGCGGCCCACCTTGGTAAGCAGACGATAGGTATAGCGGGGGAAGTTCTTTCGGACAAAGCTGGTCGAGAGGGCACGGCCCAGCAGCTCCTCGGCGGGACCGTAGTACGGAGAGGTGTCGAAGGCGCGGATCCCGGCAGAGAGGGCTTGGTGGACAAGCTCCGTCGTAGGCAGCGCATAGGGATCTGGATTATACTGCGAGTTGAAGGTCGCTGTGCCCATGATCAAGGGCGGGAGGTCCACGGACAGCGGAAGTAAAGGGCGGCCCATGGCTGGCAGATAGCAGATGGACGTTGCCACAGGAAGGACCGGGACAGGAAATCAACGGGTGTGAGAGGATGGGTGGGAGAGAAGGGGAGGAGGAGAGGAAGGGCAACAAGGTATGGGATATAAGAAGCAGGTGAAAAGAAAATTGATTTCTAAACACGGAATCAGCGCCAGGCCGGTCCGAGGCGCGGAAGCGGTGGTGGGGGAGATTTTTCTCTGGTCGTCGTCTGGGGATGGCGCCATGGCAGACGCTGATTAGCACGACCCACCGGGGGATCCGGCAAGGTCAGGCTACGGCGACGCCGCGTCCATCCTCACTGTCTGTGTTTGGTGATACAGCGGTGATGGTGGTGAGGGCGACGACGGTGATGGCCAAGGGCGAGTTGGAGATGGAAGCGGAAGGCGGTGATGGAGGGGAGCGACGGGGCCCGCGATGGGCGGCCAGAAAGCAAGACAGACAGCAGGTGGCTGGATGGGATGTCTGTTTCCATGCAGCTGCCAGCCATCATCCTGGCTGGTTCAATCTCGTCCGCTCATCCATGCACGCCTCGAGGACTCGGGTGTAAACGATCATCATCTACCTCCCCATCAGATAAGGCTCGAGACCCTAACTCGACCCGCAGCGTTCAGGATCCACCACTCCCGTCTTCTGCTGCTCCGATCCACAGCGATGGTTCCATCACCCGTTCATCCTTTAGTAGTCAGAAACTCACGGAAATCCGCCATGCCACCCTCTGGCCCCTGCGTTCTTGATAGTGACAACTTACAAGGTGACCTGGCATGTACGCAGGACATCTATGGGCCGCATCTAGCATTGAGAATGAGAATGGGTAGAAAGACAACAGGTATCAGTAAGGCATGTGGAGATATCTGCATCATGTCATAAGAAAGGGAAATGATAGGTTACCGATGCGAATGATCTGCTTGATCCGATCTACCTTGCTGAGTCATCATATCATTATCAACACTCCGATATATATGCTGAGCGAGAGATAAGGCCCCAGGGAGTTCTCTACATCTTCTCTATAGGAATCGAGGTTAGAGTATGTCCCAATACAAGGCATGCGTATTTCATGCACAAGTTATTGCTTCGGTCAGCGATCACAGAGCAGTGGATCCCCGCCCCTCCGTCCACCGCAACAGATATCAAGGGAATGGTATAATATACAGCGTTCCCCTTCCCCGCGGAGAATGGGGAGAGAATAGGAGTGGAGAATTACAGGAGGCATAACAGAGGAGAAACATCCATCTCGTCCCACCCATGCCTCGTCCGTCCAGTTCCCGCCAACCCTGAGACATGAAAACGGAGATTACTATACAGCAAGGAGAAAAAGGAAGTATTCAGCCGTATTAGATCGACATAGAAACGGGGAGAAGAAAATCAGACAGATCGGATATAATCCCGGTCCGGCAGGCGCGTCAGAGCAAAAAGAGCGCTCAAACAACGCCATCCCGTATGATGCGACGTGATGATAGAAAGGGAGAACATCTAGAGCTCTCTCCGGCCATGGTTTCAAAAAAAAAACCCGATAACGCCATGCTATGCTGCAGATCCAATAGTGACAATGGAGCCGAATATTCTATTCTTTGTCGCGCGCATATCGCGTGGAGAAGATAGGTCGGGCCATCCCAGCCATTCGGTTGGTATCCTTTCAAGCTAGACGGTTTTCGAAACGTGAGATCACCGGTCCTTGTAGACCTTCGGTCTCCAGCCCTCCCTGATCTCCTTTTCCATCTTGGCTTTCCGCTCCGCCTCCCGGACCTCCATCTCGATGCGCTCACGGGCCCGGAGGACCTTGCTCTGCAGGTAGAAACTGCCACCCTTCTTGGGGTCGTTCATGTCGAAGAGCTTCTTGAACCGCTCCGTAACGTGCTCGAGGTTGGTCTCGCCGGCCTGTGGGGGTTTGACGTTGAGAATCTTGCAGGCCTCGTCGAGGGTCAAACCGCTGGAGGCGGCAGTGTTGGCCGCCGACATATTCCCCTTCCGCGCCTGCGCGGCATACTTGGAGGTGTAAGCAGCCTGCTTGTAGGCCTCTGCAAAGGCACGCCCGAACACCCGGGTGCCGGTGATGATGATTTGCGCGATGATGCGATGCGCCTGCAGAGAGCCGGTGGCATTAGTCACAGGACACCAAGGGACGCAACCAGGGGCGTCCATCGAGGAGCAGAAGCCTTACCATGACGCAGGGTAGATGGAGCGGACAGACGGGAGATCTGGTGGCCTCTGAAACAAGAGGACGTGTCGGGCAGCGAAAGGGTGATAGTGATATGGACGGAGTCGGAGACCGAACGGAGAGGGCAAAATTTTGGAGCGGGTTTAGCGCGGCCGGAGCAGGGCTGGCGGTTCTCGGGGAGGCGGCAGACGCAGGGCGGGCGCGCCTGGAAGCCCCGAGAAGCACAGCACTGCGATTCTGCAGAAGCAGACCTGTTTCAAGATATTACTCTGTGTCTACCATATGTAGGCAGACACATTCCTGGCCTTCTGACAGGCAAACCGCCTGTCCGGCCCGTGTCGCGGTGTACGGAGGTAGCTCTTCCACGACAGCAGCTGAGTCACATGCCCGACAGCTGCAGGCCGAGCTCTCCTCTCCGCTGACCGACACCCCGCTGGCAGCCGCTGTCTGCTTCTGCCTCATCCTCAGAAGCTCGGAGCTCTCCACCGGCAGCCCTGTCTTGGCCGACTTCAGAGAGCTCCGCCTGTTCTCCTCTAGCGCGACCGCCCGCGATGATCCTGCCTGAGGCAGATGACAGAATCCAGACCACTATTGGATGGCAGCTCTTGGTATTTACTTCCCTCCGCGATCCCTCTTCTCGTCCTCTGAGGGATCATGCGCATACTGACTCTCTTGCCAGAGACGCCGTGGATAGATTCCATGTCCCCGTCTTCGTATCACCAGGACAATGGCTCCCAGCCAGCTCCGCGCGACTCTACAGTCGCCGCATTCTCACCCTCCACCATCTCGGGCTCTCCGCTCACGTCCAGGCAGCGCTCCAGCATAATCGTCCACCGGAAGTCTCCTCTGCTCGTCGGGACGCCCCCGCCGGTCACTCGTGCCTTGGCTTACTCGCATCCCTTCATCCTGCCCTTGAATCGACTTGCTGGGCTGCTTACATGGACTAGCGGAGACCCGTGGGAGAGCTTCATCCTGCTGGCAGCGTTCTGGACAATTGTCCTCTATGGTGACGCCATCATCCTATGGGCAGGTCCGATTCTCGTCGTCGTCGGCCTGATACTGGGCATGTACTCCCGGCGCTTCTCGCCCCTGTCGTCGACGGGCCTGACCGGTGAGAAGCATGGTCATAAACGGGAGGTTTCGGATGCCTCCATCCGGCATCACAAGAGCCTGGACGAGATCGTGGAGACGCTGAGAGAGTTCACCGCCAGATGCAACATCTTGCTTGAGCCCCTGCTCGAAATGACTGATTTCTTGTCCACCCAGCGGACTCCCACCTCCGCGACCACGAGACCAGCCTTGACCGCCTTGTTTATCAGGATCCTTTGCGTGACGCCAATCTGGATTCTGCTGACGCTTCCTCCCTTCTACATCATCACCACTCGCCGGGTCATTATGATATTCGGTACAATCATCCTGACTTATCACTCCCGGCCAGCAAGGGTGTCGCGCGTCATCCTGTGGAGATCGTTGACGGTCCGTCGGATCTGTTCTATTATCACCGGGCTCCACTTTTCAACCGACGTCCGTGAGGATGGACAGGACAAGTCTAAACCGTCAAACGGGACACGAAGCCACGGCAATGTCAAGGATATTGCTACGAGGCGGCGCGCGGACTCTTCCGGTATCCGGTTTACTTTCGTGCTGTACGAAAACCAGCGCCGTTGGCTTGGAATCGGGTGGACCTCTACGCTTCTTGCGTACGAGCGTGCTCCATGGACAGACGAGCATCTGAACCCGGTCCCGTCCAAGGATGAATTTGAACTGCCGGAAGTCGAAGGAGGAAACGCAAAATGGCGTTGGGTGGAGGGTAGTGAGTGGCGCATTGAAGGAGCTGACAGCAAGGCCGAGGATGGCAAAGCGTCTGACGGCGGCGGGTGGATCTACTATGACAACAAGGTTTGTTCTGAGGAATATCCTCTTCATCAGTGACGTCTTCCTTTGCAGCGTCGCTAATTCGTCGACAGTGGAACGATGGCCGTCGCGGCCAAGACGGCTGGGGTCGCTACACTCGCCGCAGAAAATGGTACCGCGACGCCGAGCTGGTTGAAGTGACGCCGAGCACCGAGAACACACCTCCGGAGACGCGAGCTGAATCAGATAAAGCTGCAGAAAAACAGCCTAATGCCCTTGTGACGGCGGAGGATAACGCGGACACCAAGAGTCTCGCCCCATCAACAGCCTCCAGACCCCGGCGGAGACGCTGGTTCGGCGGCTCCAAGGATGAGAGCAATAATACGAGCATTTCCTATTTGCCAACTGCTACTACTTCTGCCACGAGCCTTACAAACGGGGCATCCAGCACTGGCATCAACGCCCCCGGACAAGGTTCTACAAGACCCATCAACATCAAGAACGCCCGCAGCACCTCCTATAACACCGGCGGAGCAGATAGCTATGGAAGTGCTAGCTCTGGCCGGAATAGTGGGTTAAGCCGCTGGGGCTCCAAGAAAGGCAGCATTGCAAGAAGCAGCGACAGCATCAGCATCAGAAACAAAGAGATTGAGAAGGCACAGGATCACCTGGACAAATGGGGAACTCGAGCCATTATTGGGACAGAGAGAGCGGAACGAGAGTGGGGATTGGGCGACGATGTCAATATGGGATTAAGCTAAGCTGGGTTAACACGAAGGATCATAATGTAATACGGTAGATGGTTATGGTGTTTCGGGAGGTCTTGTCGGATTTGCATTCATTAACGGGACAGCAGCCGGAAGGGAGCACAAGGGTTATGGGTTTGGATGGATCCAGCTGAATTTCGGTTTGACTTGGGCGTTGGGACGGTTTGCTTCACGATTTACCGGAATTACTTACTATCATAATTATCCCCGCCATCCCTGTTTCTCTTCGGGGGCCTAATTCTTGCTCTGGTTTTATCATTGACCTCTTTCCTTCATTCAGTTTCCTGTCTTCCTACCTTCGACTAACGCTGTTCTTCACAGCTTCTGTTGCCAACTGGCACCAATTGTGTTTATTATACAGTTTGGAACCAGCCTAACTTCATATGTTCTCTTTTTAGTTGACTATGATTTGAACCAAATGGGAGAGTCTGTTTTCCTAAGGCTAGCGGAGAGTTAAAGCACATATGAAGTACGAGCATCTATGTTTGCTGGAGATTACTCATTTTGAGTCTTCCCCCGATGACTGCTTTATCATTATTGTCTACACATCTATCGATGTTATTCTCATAACTTTATTATAGGATAAAGATTCCTCCTTTTGTCTCACTTCGCTAGCTGTGGCTGGCTACGTCACACTTCAACTGAGTAGTAGAAGGGGAAGCAAAACCTGGGTGATGATGTCTTTTTGGCCTCAGAACGTATGGCATAGCAGGAAATTATGAACCCTGGTCTGATATGACGTAACATTTCACGGGGGAACGAAACAATAAACCTGCGTCTTGTCATGCTACTTAGCAGCTCAACCTCAAACAATCCAATCGCGTGGCTGCACTGTTGCTGTTGTGGCTGCCACATGGCCCACATACAGAGAGCACCATGTTTCGCCCTCCCCCCACCTCGCTGCAGCTGCTGCAGATCACTACGACACAAGTCCATGTTTCTCAATCTCAGCCCAGTCTGATCTATAAAAAGAAAGCCATATACCACGGGAGTTCCAGGTCCAGTCCCTTGCAGTGTGCAAGTTGCAGATCTTGTCCTGTTCTTGTGTGAATGAGCCCTTGCATTCTACTGATACTAATATTAGGACTGTTAGTGAGCTGTCTGTACAGTGCATACATCATTGTTGTCATCATTGGATGTTGATTTGTTTGCTAAGATAAGTATATACTATACAGCTCACATTGTGATGTACAGTACTGTCTCTGTACGGTGTAGTATTTGTGCACTGTACCGATTCGTTTGTCTATCTATAGATAACTCGGGTATTTATTTTTGTGATGTATGGCTCTTATGTTTATGGGTTCTACGGTCGGAGATATGTCTACTCCGTTTCTACTAGTTCCTATGCTAAATTCTCTAAAAGCTGCGACTCAGCTCCGATATCCATATGTCTGATTACGATCGTCTGACCCGAAGCAACGTACATATATGTAGACTCCTTCCACGGCGGGGACCTTTCTCAAAGCCCTAGCTGGCTAATTCTTTGACATTTTCCTGTTCCCTCTGTACACATATGAATTAAACAATATGAAATGATATTGACCTGGCACAAAACCGCTAGGCTGGCGTACTTATCCTTCAAAATTGGATACCTTCAGAGTAGACAAAGCACTTCTACTCTTGTTTGAAGCAGCCTCAATGACCAAAGAAACCTGGTCATAGAATACAGTAAATTTGGCGCCAGTGACACAAATATGACCGATTGTGTCAGTGTTGGAGAGCATGGTAGGATATTTGAATGGCATTGTGATGTTAGAAACTGGAGTACAAATGCACATCTACTTTGAGTGTATCTAATTTCAAAAGTAATAAAAGAGGGAGACATTTTGAATAAGTATCAATAATCAAAGGAATCCAATTATGGACGCAGTAAGTTGGCGCCGCTGTTGAGATAAAGCTGGCCAGTTTCATTAGGACTGGTGAGCATGCTAGAATGTTTCAATAGCCCATTGTAATGCAAGAGAAATCACTCTTGCTCCCCAGCTTTTTTTATTGTGTGTGTATCAATGAGATCAAGGACGCACTTGTTGAGAATAAGAAAATCCATCCATACATATGCTGTTCCACACACTTTATAGGTTGTAGACTTGATAAAAAACCAGTTATGGTTCAGCCAATTAGGTATTTAAGGTGCAGTTCAAGACATGTCTGTATTGGATTATAAGCCTCGTCTGAAACGAAGAGAGTAGCTAAAATCGCAGGGTTTCTAGAGGCTGAATCGACAATGTGCTGGCTTGATGCGGGGAAGTAAGAGTCAACCGCAAACGGCAAAGAAAGGTATCAAATGAGAACTCGTCTACTCAACAAACGTCTGCATTAAACCTCTGATCAAGGCGGAATGTCTTCTATAATAAGCTATTCAAGAAATACAATGAGTTGGAAGAGGGAAATCTGCTGCCACTACAAAGATCACCTGATCTGGCAAGCCATGCCTCTTTGTCCGAAGTGCACTTGAAAAATAGGCACAGTAAGTGGCTGACATCCTTACATTGAAAAAAGTATTTAATCAGAATTGGGTTTTGAACAGTTCCTATGTGAGCACTCTCACTTCTTCTATTGCTCACAGCTTAATACTATCAACACTTCTACGACCAAGATCTCTTCCTTTGACGAAGAACGCGAATTGGGGGAACACTTTGGTACCTTCTTAACTATCAGCGACAGCTCTTGTCACCCTCGCTTCGAATGTGCTGAAGAGGATCTCAGGCCAGGAAGACTTGTCTCCAAATAATAACGGCCGAGTTATTTGGCGTCTAAACGGATCGTATAACCTCGTTCACATCATTGAATTTGAGGACGGCATTCCGATATGTCGTTTGCAGTTCCAGCGACTGGCTGGGGCGACCGAATTTCGGAGACGGCCAAGCGCTCACTTGTCTCGCAGGCACTTACGATGCGCTTTATCAGGAAGGAGACAACGATTCCGCTTCCTGAAGTCTCTACGCATTTGACGCTTCATGTGCGAATGAGATCGGGGCACCGTATATTGTCATGAGCTTTATAGACGGGCATACTGTCAGCTCAAAGTGGTTCGACGAGACTGGACCTACACCGTTGGAGGAAAGACGGCTAAGGATCTGGATACCCTTGCCCAGGCACTGTCTCAGCTGCAGAAATTCAAATTCGACAAGATCGGGTCTCTCGAGTTCGATGACAACAATGAGGTCGCCCGAAGTAGCGTCATGATTGGACCTTGCTATGGATGGAATGAGGGGGTCTTGGGCGATGACGATTACGGGCGAAACCTCAAGTCGGAGAATTCGGGCCATTCAACAGCTCCAAATCATACCTGCAGTATTGCATGAATCACCATAGAGACCCTAGCAGGCGATCTCCGCTCGCCATAGGGCCGCTGATGATTCTAGATAGAATGATCTCATCATGCCTGCCTTCTTCCTCCGCGAAAGGTAGGATATCTGCCAACCAGGAAGAGACCTTTGTCCTTTCCCTACCTGACTTTGACTCACAGAACACCATGATCGATGAGCGGGGTAATCTCACGGGGATAATCGACTGGGACAATGTGGAGACCGTTCCCAGGTTTCTTGGATATTCCAGCTTCCCGGGGTGGATCACAAGAGATTGGGACCCCCTCATATATTATTACCCTGAGAACAAGGAAAGCGAAAATTCGCCCGAGGAGCTGAGACGGTGTCGTCAGTGATATAGCAGCGCGATGCAGGAAATGCTGCATGGACGAGGAAACTCGAGATTCGTGAACAAATCTCACGTATTTGAAGCTGTCGCCATTGCCGCTACGGATGACGTTCGCCGGCTTGAGATTGTGAGGAAGATTGTGGCCCGAGTGTTTTTGGTGGATGCCGATGATGCGCCTGAAGTGATAAGGGACGCAGGCAGTGGCACGTTGAAGCCAAAGGATAAAGTCAAACTCAAAGCAGGTCTTCAGGCGCTTCTCTCAATTCCTCGGTGAGAACAGCACAAGGGCCAGCAATCTTCCTGTCTGAATCTATCTAGGCATGCAGAGCGAATATATATATAGAAGGATTATGAGATATAGGAGTATGGGATATTACCAGGTGATTATTCAGTCACTCTTATGATTATGACGAGGAAACCTTGTTGAAAGCGTGGCCTCTACTTCTTTTCCCTACCATTCTATGCATCCCGGTGTCTCTCAAAAAACTCCTAAACATCCAGTGTAAGTATTGAAGAGGCACAGATGACGATGTGGATCTGTTGAATAAGGCAGTCTTAGACCACTCATCTAACCACTTCCTGCGTAGGTCCGCTGCAGGGTTCTATGCCTGCATCTGATATCTCGATCAGTTCTGTCAAAGGGCTATACCCACTCCTTTATTAGGACTGTTTGGGGAGGTAGGGTGGCGGGGAGTCCTATGATAAGGGAAAGGTATTCGTTGACAGATCATACGAAGCAATAGTATGGGTTTCGCATGTAGTATATACCTCAATCTCCTCTCCTTGTGTAGCAATTGGCGCAAAATGCCATGTCACGATACCACGCGCATGTACGGAAGTACCTCTGGAGTTTGTTGTAAATGATCCAGTCGTGGAAGAGCATCTGTGTATTTGCGTACACAGGACACAGTGACACAATCATATTCAACATACCATTTTCTCTATTATCATCAATAGCTAGCTGCTTTTAAGCCATGGTGTGTTCCCAGAATCCCAACTGGTTATAACACATGCGAGCCTATATTCCGATCCTGAATATGGTTAGAGAAGAGCTTGTCAGGAGCCGCAGAACCATACATGGCTCCAGAGAATTTGGAGGCAGTTAATAGATGAAGTGAGGTGAGAACCTATTCATCTGGCGGCCCCTTCCAATTCACTTTCCAAAGCAGTGAACATCCAGATGTTGAAGAATGTATGAGCTGCTCCTGTTTTACTATAGTACATGTATATAATCTTCCCTGTCTAATAGTAACTTGAACCCTTTTTCCTGAACAGCAGCGTCCTGTTTGAATTCAATCATCTGACTATGTCACATCTATCTGTTTGTTCCCATTGCACCCGTTGACCCCAAAACTCGAGATCGTTCGTATCGATAAAATGACCGGGGCCATCCGTTTTCCTTCCCAATTCTCCTTCCGTTTTCTTTTCTAGGTGAACTTTTCCATTTGCCGCCACCTCATCGGCTGTCGCTGACTCGCTGTCCACATGGCAGACGGAACAGAGCATGCACGATACGCTAAAAAGAGGGGGTTCCCGCCCCTTCCAATCCCTGCAGGCGCAAACGCCCACGGATCCATGGAACCGACCGCGTTTGTCGATGCACGTTCTATAGATCTAGGTTCGTAGTAAATCGGTAGTACGAGCTATGGAGTACAAAAGAATGAGGGCACCTCATTGCTCGTCTGCTTTTTAGCTTTATTATTATTCCCGACTGCGGCTGGACATATTATGGCATACACAATACACATCTCATGAAGACAAACAGCGACTAATGATTCCTTGATAGTTGATAGCTCGTTGATGATACATCAACCTTTTTTAGAGTCTACTCATGTTACTTAGTACTTAGCAATTCCGTTGGCTTTGCCCCAGGGCCCCGTTTGTCACTACTGGTGACAACCCTGCCTGGCTCGGAAGTTCCCCTGGCCCCCCGCCTTGCGTTTGTATGTAACTTGCATTATTGCTACTAAGTAGTTATTATTATTTACCGTGTAGTGTACATTCCCGTACTGGACTCTGGACATTACGTATGCATGCGTATCCAGCAATCTAATAAGAATGCAGGTCACAAAGAACAGAGTTCAGCCCACCCGATTCCGATATCGTCCATGCGACGCGGTGCGATGCGACGCTCATCGATGATCTTAGGGATGTTAGGATCATGATTCCTCTTACACGGGTAGAAAGACAAAATTTCTTTATTGTTGCATTGCCTACTGCGCCATTCTAATGATCCTTTTGATAATCCAATAATACCAACGATCCATATCTCCTGTGCCATCTCGTCTATATAGTATGAATTAGCAGTAGAAAACAAGCTTAACCGTCACGATAACCTCCTAATCATCGCCTCCACATCCTCCCCCTCGACGGTATTCACCTTCTCCCTAACCACCCGCTCGACAGCCTGATCGACCGGCTCGTCCCCATTCAGCAGATCATACCACCCGTCCGTATCATCCCTCTCAAGCAACCGCACCGCCACGTCGGCGACATCATCCCGCGACACCTTCCCGGTCCCCTGCGTCTTTCCCAGCACCACCTTCCCCGTCCCCGGGTCATCCGACAGGTACCCAGGGCGCAGATTGATGGCCTGGAAGGGACCGGCCGCGGCGGCAGTGCCGCCCTGCCTCCTGCGCCTGGCCGCCAGGGCGGTCATGAACTCATCGGCCTCGAGCTTGGCGCGCGCGTAGGTCGGCAGCACGTCGGCGTTGATGTGCTGCAGGCGCGCCCACTCCTCGTCGGACATCCAGGGCGGCTGGTTCCGCCGGCTGCCGAGGTGCGAGATGAGCAGGAGCTTGGTGACGCGCGGCGAGGCGAAGGAGGCGGCGGTGAAGTGCTTCGCGGCGTCCTGGTCCACGGCGTAGGTGCGCTGGGGGCCGCCTTTGCCGCCGGCTCCTGTGGTTGTAATTGAGTAAAATAGCAAATGGGTCTATTTGGGGATTCAACAATAGAGAGGAAGGGACGTTTGGGAACGGGTAAAAAAGATGTACAGATAATACTGTGTGCAGTACAATACTAACCCGCAGCCCAGACAACATAATCCGGCGAGACCCTGTCCAGGATGCTCTGCGCGTCCCCGACGCTCTTGACATCCTCCAGGCTCGACAGCAGCACGTCCAGCGTGCCCTTCTGCCCCGCCCCGAGCTCGAGGATCTTCCTCTCGTGCTCCGGGTTGCGGATTACGCTCGTCACGTCCCAACCGCGCGCGAGCAGCAGCGGCGTTAGCTTCATAGCGACTTTGCCGTGGCCGCCCAGGAGGAGGACGTGCGGCGCGCTCATGATCGTGATCGTGCCCTCTTTTGGATAAAATGGAAAAGGAATCTATGGAACAGAGACTATTCCGGATCGAAGTTTCTTGCGGAGAGCAATTGGTGTGTTTTGTTTTTGCGCTCTATAATTATCAGCATCTCCATCTAGCTAATCGATCGAGAGCTCCTGAGCCGGCGGGGCGACCTTGAAGCTGCCCTCCGCGCGATGGCGTCATGGTCGCAAGCAGCGGCCCGAACTTCCCGCAGCCCCACTGAGGCCGCAGTGGCAGACAGTGAAGTGATAGCAGGGGCCAGGGACAGTTTTTATTCAACATGAATAGCCTTTCCACTGCGTATATAAGGTTCTCCATTGGAAGAGCTGAGAACAAATTCCCTAGATACATGATGTTGAAAATGAAACGTAATCGCAGAATATCAGGTGCCTAAGTTAAGGTACGTGTATTCACAAATACACTGGAAGAATAATCCAAGCTCGAATGCTCGCGAGGACAGAAATTTTTTTAAGAAGATAAGGAGATAAAAGTAAGTGAAAAGAAGAAGGAGGAGGAGAAGAAAAGAGTAGAAAAGGAGAAAGGAAGAAAGAAAAATGGAAAAGGTGCCCGAAGGAACAATCCTTCGTAAAACTGCACAGAATGCTCCGGACCGCGTACCCAAATCCTCAGCACGAGGCCCCCGAAGGGACATTCTCGCACTTACTGCTGGTCTTGCCGCCAGAGACGTTCACATTCTTCCAGGTCCAGTCAGAGCAACTTCCGTCGCCGCAGAGGATGTAGACATTGGTCGCTGAAGACTTTACGGTCCCCGACACTCCGTCGAGAGTGAGCCCCGTGATCGGGACGCCGTTGGTGGGCTCCCCGGTTGGGCTGCCGTTCTCGTAGTCCTGTTCGATGACGATACCGTACTTGGTGATGCCGGAGAGTTTGATGTTGGAGTACGTAACGTCGGAGACGGAGCCGGTCGCCTTGTACACGGTCTTGATGCGGACGCCGTTCTGGGAGTTGGTGACGGTGGAATCGCTGATGGTGACGTTCTTTACGGTGTTGTCGTCCCGGCCACCGACAGATCCGATCGAGAGGCCGTGGCCGCCGGAACAGGTACCGCCGGTGAAGAGGATATTCTGATATGGTAAGCTTATCAATTCGCAATGGAAAAGATGTGTGCTAATATTGTACTCACCTCGCCAGAGTTGACGGCAAGGCAGTCGTCCTGGTTCTTCACGTTGGCACCGACAATCGTGATGCCGGAGCTTTCGCTGATATCGAAGGCATCCGTGTTGTGGCCACCCTGGGAATCGCCATCCGAATTATCAATGGTGATGTCGGCCAACGTCAGATCGTCTGCTTGGATGCTGAACACATGGACTGGCGAATTCTTAATCGTGAGGCCCGTGATAGTAGACGAGTCCAGGTTATGCGCGTAAAAGAACTTGGGCTTGGTGACACCGCCATTGCTTCCCTTGCCGTCCCACCAACGGGCTCCGTCACCGTTGAGAACAGACCCAGCGGCACCTTCAACGGTGATTCCAGTGCCCGAGATGGAGATGAGAGGGCCCTTCCATTCGGCGTATCCGAAGGTGGTTTCGCCTTCGAAGATGACCTTGGTGCCGTCCTTCAACTTCGTCAGATCGAGAGTTGTTCCGGCGGGGACTTCAATGTTCTTCAGCGTGATCGTCGAGCAGGCGGTTTTGCTTGCAATGGCCGTGGCAGCATCGGTAAAAGTGCAGCTTGCCGCTCGCCCATTGAGCTCTTTGGTACGGGAAGGGGATGGAGCAGCAGACACGAGGCCAGCTCCAGCGCTGACCCAGAATAGGAAGGAAACGAAGGAATGCATTTTGGCAAGGTTCAAGAAGATACTAAGTCAAGAGAGCCGTGGAGGAAGAAAGAAAGACAGAAACAAATAAATAGAAAGATGGTTGTGACTCTCTTGCATGAAAGCTGTAGATGGGACATTGTAGATGTACTGTCCGTAAATATATGTATATACTGTGTATGGGGCGTAGTCCTGTATGGTGCTAGGTCTCCATAATTACGTAGTATTATCTCGATATTAAGGACCAGTGCAGAAGGTGATGTCTTTGAATTCACCCCAGCTGGTCCTAGGACGGATATTGTCCGTCATCCAAATGCTTGTTCAGTGTAGTGTTGATTCCCTCCACAAGCCTGCCGGAAACCGAGCAACCGAGACATGATCGAACAGGCTTCCTGGCAACCCCCACCACCACAAGACAGGCCGTGACAAACATGGTTTTGAGGACAACAGCGGAGTTTCGTTCCGGATCAGCCATGGCCTTTGCGAAAAAGCGCCGGACAAACTGCTGTCCACCAGTGCGGTTCCTTTCTCCCGGGTTCGTTTCTTCTCCCATTTCCAGGTCGCTGCTAAAAGCCCAAAACTCAGATTAACTCACCGGAAACACCCGGTTTCAGATCCATGCTGAGGTCTTGCACTATGTAACACTCTTATCTGATGGTCGACTCAGAAGCGGTCGACTGTGGGGAAACCCCTCTGACAGGTACGATTCATACTTGACGGTGATGCTTGGCAACGGCGTAGAAGGCCATGAACTTTGCTGCGAGTGTTTCTCCAGCCTGATTCACCGAAGAAAATTATTTAGACTTGCTGCGGCAACTTGCAAGGGCTCTAGACTCTAGCGTGTTCGTGGCAGTTATGTAATCGCTGATTCCCAAAGGGACTCTGGAATTCGGCACGGCTCAACGGTCACCCCTCGGATATATACTGTGCCAATCCAGGGTTCGTCACCGTTTAGCTTGTACCCTTTTTTTGACCAGTTCGGGAAGCTATAGGACGAGGAGCCCATGCCATGGACTAGCTGTTCGTAAGTCCGCTTTCGAGTTTGCAACCGTCAGAGAGAAGGCGATATCACCACTCGGTAGCAGTCGTGGAGAGACTGCAGTGACGCGGAGATTAAGTACCAAGAGGTGTTTTAACCTAACACAAACCTGTTTCTACAAGTAGGGAACTGGATGCTGGACCGGATGCATGTCTGCGGGGCTTTGTGCATGGCGTCCGTCCGCTCAGAGGCTTCTCCACGATAGTGGTACAGTGATCACTCCATACACATGGCAGATGCAGGATGCAGGCGTGGTGGTTTGTCCGTGACAGATGTGCACTGTGCAAGTTGATCCTTGCTCTCACGCGCCTGGAGCATGGATGCCTCGATAGAGGGGAAGGATCTGGATTCCGATCTTCAGCGGTTCTTCATTTCAACAAGAACAATGGTGAGGCAAGCTAAACAAGAAAGTTTGGGCGTGGTTGGTGGCTCCTGGCAAAGAGGCGCGGCGATTCGGCGCAGATGAAACGCCTGGGAGCTGGGTCGATGCCGGAAACTCCACACGGTGGCGGAGCCGCGGCGTTTGGCGCATGCCACATCCGTCGAAGGCGCTGGGTGTTGGATGGTGCATGAAACAGCATCGGAACCTTGTCATTATTGTCTGCGTACTCTGGCCCAGCGACTCTGCACATGTACATGCGCCTGCAGAGCGGCCGGTCGTGATACAGCGGTGATATGAAGGCCACGGTCGCCCTCGTCATCACACAGACCCGGATGGCCTGCCGTCTGCGCCGCGGTTCCTGGACGGCGCCCCATGCCCGTTCGGGGCTAGTCAGGGGCACGGATGGCGGGCTCCACGCCGGTTGGGCGCCGCCGGCCCTGAGCTCCCTCTGCTTCGTCCACTGCCCAACGAGTCTCCAGACGGCCTTTCTCGTTCATGCCAAACGAGGATGATTTAACCTTATGCGCAAGAACATTCCTATCCGGGATGCCATCATGTCGGCCAGTCGGACGTCCAGGGCAGTGGACGCCCCGTTCTTGGAAGTTGCTCGTCTGTTGGCCTGCTCCTGGAGTTCCCGTGATGGCGGCTGCCCTTCTTCGGCTTTCCCAATGGCACACCATTTACTGTGTGTAATCTTCTGCAGAGCATGGCACTCCATCCATGCCAGAGTAGACAAGCGTGTCGCCATCCCGCACCCGGAAAATTATTCAAGCCACTTCTCCAGCACCCTACCGCTGTGCCATGCCTGCGCCAGATAGCAACCCTCGCGACGGGAGACAAGCCATGGTCGTAACTGGCATGCAAGGGAACGAGACCAATAATGGCGCTGTCAACACCAGATGTTCTGCCAATAATGGGTTTCCCCCGATCGACAGGGTCAAGCAGCTCGAGCTACTGACACGGTGTGTTGTGTTCCTCGGTCCCTGGCCGCATTCTGCCCAACGCTATTCCACGCAAGACTCCGTGCTATGGTCCATGGACTATGGCCGACTATGGGCACTGGACACGATAATCCGATCATGGTCTTGGTTGGGATGCCCCTCTTCGCCATGGCCCATCCCCCATGGCCATGGAGGCACGCCGCAGAGATGGGAGAATTCCCATGCCACTCCGCGGGGTCGACGCATCTCCCCTGCAGGACGTCCTTATCCGCATATATATGACTACGGACAGAAGAACGCGAGATCGCATTTCCGTGGCAGGGTTTGCACACGCTTCCGCCCCGGATTCGATATCGGGCCCACAACCCGCGCACGCGAAAAGAGGAACAAGGACGGATGGGCCATTAAGATGATTATTGAGGCCTTTGGGCCACGCTAGATCCCCGCCGCCTCTGCGCCGGCCCAGTTGCGAACCACAGGCTGGGAGTGCCCAGCAAAGGGGCCCTGCCCGCCGGAGCCCCCTAAAGCTGGCTATCCGCGCACCAAGGCCGCCGCTCGCAGTGCAGACTCCGTCGCTGGCACAAACGCTCCCAGAGGCCTGACGGCGGCCGGCCACAGCAAGACTCATTTCTGACCCGTCTTTTTTCGTCGTTGGGTGCGGGCTCCGCGAGATCGCCTTGCTCGCGACTGGGCCTCGTTATCGCCCTCGGTGCAATCACAGCGCGCCGGGGTCAACTGCCGGCTCCTGAATGGGGGCCGAAGGACTGGTCAAGGACCCATTCGATCATCAGTCCAGATCTCCATTCTCGTACTATTTTTTTTCCTACTCCGCCTCGAGTCATTGTTGAATGAACCTGCGTCCTCTCCTTCCATATCTCTTTCCCACCGTCATCAGCGTCACTGCTGTCCCTGGCCGACCCTTGCCGTTCGTTCCCCTTTCCTTGTGACATACCCTGGCACCAGCGTTGTGCTGCCTCTCTTTTGCACCCATTGACGCCTTCGCTGACGCTTCCATCCTACAGTCGCTCGCTTTCCTTTGTCCATTAGCCTTGATACTTCGCATTTTGTGAGAACGGCGCTCGTCAGTCTCGTCACAGCACTGGCGTTCTTAGACGGTAATAGGGGATATTGCGCAGCGGGGAGGGGCTCAATTGGTGTCAGGGACACTCGGTTTTCCAGCGGAGCTCTTGCGGCAAGCCGGATCGGGCAGTGTGTACGTGATGGCAGCTGTCTGAATGCCACGTGCCTTACTATTCGAAGTAGTTGTCGCTACTGCCGCTGCGCTGGAGGAAGAGACTCTGGACAGATTCGATGCATCGTCTGGTCCCCCGCCGGGAGATCTAAAGTTTAGCACGTCCTCACACCGCTCTTATTCCGTTACCCTTTCAGGTTGGTATAAAGCGTTTTCTCCGTGTCCACCCCGATGTTTGGAGAGCTAACTTATCGCTTGTCAGTCGTTCGTTACATCTGCATACTACGGTGTGAGCTGCTTAATCTCGTCAGACAACTCCTCGGGGGTTTCTCCGCAATCGCGCTCGTTTTCACCTTTCGTCACTCGTTACGACATAAATGGTCAACATGAATCGGTTCAGGAAGCACAAAAAGGCCAAAGAGACGGTCGAAGACTCCGAGACTTCCACGCCGTCTCTGAGCTCGACAGCTTCCAAGAAGAACAAAAAAGAACCAGAGGAGCCGCCTAAACCGGAGTTTGATCTAGCAAATGCTCTACCGTCTAATGAGGACTTTCGGACCAGCCTCATAATGCCGAAGTTGTCGGCGCGGTTTAGCATGCTAAGAGAACAGGATGATCCTACAACCAAAATCGGCAAGGCAAGTGACGACAGTGTCCTTTTCCCGAAACGCGAGTCGAGGCTCAACCTCTTCGGTCATAATCCGAATCCCTTGTCAGATATCGCGGAGGTTTCCTCGATACTAAGTCGACCATCTCTCACTTCCCGAGCAGACTCTTTCGCTTCTGGTGGAGACTGGTGCGGTACTGACGATGATCGCCCCTATACCGGCAGTATAATGAGTAGACCGAGACCGGGGGAATCAAACAATTTCTTTGGTGGACGTCAGAAAGTCTACAGAATCCCAGTAGCGAAAGACGGTTCTGCTTCTGGGGGCTCAGGCATGAGGGGAAGGGCTTATTATTATTATGACGATGATATAGGTCTCTCGGCTTACCAGAAACTGAGATTGAAGGAAAAGGAGGAGAAATTGGCAGAGAAGGCGGACAGCCTGCAGGATACCACGGCCGCCGACTCCGAGGATGCATCGTCCGGTATCTTTTCCACAAATCGGATGACAACCTCGTCTACCGCATCTGGCCCGTCCGACCATCGCACATCGACAGCTGCATCCTCCATTGATGAGCAACCGCAGTTTTCATCCATTGCTTCTACCAATAATTCTGTCGCCCCTACTAAGCCTAACCAGGCTCCCACCGCTGCGGAACGCGGTCCGACAAAGTCTCGCCGACTCTATGGTCAGGGGTTGACGGAGGCTGTCCAGAACCAGCAATCATCTACAATGAGTAGACTCGAAGGTCTTGGACGACAGCGAGCTGGGACTCCCGAACCTCCCCAGCCAAACCGTGCTTATTCGAGGAGTGCCACGAACCTGCATGAGAGGTTTCAAAAGTTTTCACCTGTCCATCGATCGCCCGGCAGTCGAGCTGCCAGCCCACCTCCATCTGCGACGTCTTCAGAACAGCAGCCCATCGATGCCGATCGGAAAGATGCAGGATCGGGATCGGGTATCGGCTCTGCAGCTACCGGGCACAATTTTATTCCTCCGCTGAGCCCACCCTATAGCGAGAATGAGGACGCGGCAACTCTTGCAGCTGCCTTGCATCCACAAGACCGAGGGAAAGCCACCGCCATGGGTCTATTCAACAAACCCAGCACTCAGTACGATGAACAGCAATTCACACGTCGTCAGCTTCAGATGCACGAGGGCCGAACTAGCTCTGGCCGACCGAGAGGGCTTTCTGACGCGAGCTATCGTTCAAGGGCAGAGTCGGTTTCGTCTCGTTACAGCAACGACGCTCAGCGCACTGGCGATAACTCTGCGGCACCGAGCGTGAGAGGATCCTTGTCGCAAAGACCCTCCGGCACTTTCTTTGCGAACTCCAGCGGCAGCGAAGCAGGAGGTGACGGTGAAGAGGATCCTTCGTCGAGGAATGTCTCATCCGCGACGTCGCAAGCTCTTGACAGCGTGCATCCTGCCTTCAGATCCCGCCCGGAGTCTAAGGAACTGGATGAGTCAAGTCCAATCCGAGAATCTCGCGTTTCGTTGCCAGAAGTGAGATACTCCGACCTTCGTGACCTGAATGCCACTCTCGAACTGAATACTATCGAGGAGAACGAGGCGGCTGAAATGCCGCCGACCCCTATCAAAGAGGAGGCTTCGGAAAAGGCGCCTGACTCACCCACACTAGGCCCATCCGGTCTGGGGCTGAGTGGGTTGATCAGGACCCATCTCAGACGTGACAGTGATAAATCTTCAATATATCCGCCACCTTCGCCTGGGTTTTCTCCAAAGTCCGGTGACAGGAATAGCCAGTTCGCCCCTGACGATGCGGCTGGTGACGTGGACGAGAATGTGAGAGAGGTCAAAGATTCCGATTCCGCCCCGCAGCCAAACGTACATCCAATGGCTACGAATATGCCAATGAGGGGTAGACAGATTCTCAACCAGGCGGCCGCTCTCGGGGATCGAGAGAACGAGTCGCGAGTCGATCCCCATACAAAAGAGAAAGGGGAACATGACAACACGACATCGCAGGAGGAGCTGAAATTCCAACATAAGCGAAATGCAAGTACCGAGACCCAAAAGGAGCGAGAGGAATTCGCCAACGAGTTGGCGGAGAGACGAAAGAAAGTGCAAGAAAAGCTAAAGACCTTCGCAGAGAACGAGAGCAGGTCAAGCAGCCCTGTTCCAGGCCGTCAAACCCCTGACTACACCCAAGTGAAACCCGGCAATGCGTTCGCTATGCTCAAGAGCAAATCGGCGAAGAACTTCTCAGCCGGTAGGCAAGAAGCTGCTCAGCAAAAGGGTATGAAGACGCTTGGCCTCGGGAATGCAACTATGAGCGCGTCTACTCCTTCTCTCATTTCCGATGAGACCTGGCGTGAGGACGAAGAGAAGACGTCCCACAGCACCACCTCTTCTCATTTCGCTGCTGCCAGGAATTTCTGGGCAAGAGCGGCGATGCGTCGTGGCAGCCGAGATGACTCACGGGAGTCAAGCCGAAGCCGAGGACCATCCCCTCATTCCCAGAACAGTCCACCCAGAGATCGTTCTTCCTCTGAAATATCTGGACGATCGAAGAGCCGTACTAGGCACAGAGAAGATCTGGGAAAAGTAGAAGAAAGCGTTGCGAATCGCTCTTCAGGGGATCTTCAAGACTATGGGCCTGGGTCGGTGCCGACGTCCGCCCGTCCATCTGTAGACGGAAACGACCGAAACATCTGTGAGCGATCCGCCTCCGCTGCGTCAGGAAGATTCTCCGGCAACAGTCGACCCATGGCGCCAGGCCACATTGACATTAACCCTGGCCATCACATTCAAGCAACCGATCCCAGCATGATTGGCTCTCCGAGACCTTCCCCGGCGACGCCCTATTCTGCCAACACTACCCCTCCACTGTACGAGCTGTCTCCCGATCCCTCTCAGCGGGCTCCGGGAAGCTCTGGTCTTCAAAAGAGGGTGGTAGACAAGTCACAGATATCTGAGCCTACCTTCATCTCTTCTACCTCAAATGTCCCAACCGTCGGTCTGCCTCCGGGAGCAAGCCTAAGCAATGGCATGGAGACACCCCCGATCCCGCCGATGAACCCACGAAGGCGACGCCCGACTGCCACACAGACTATCCTTGGAGCACTGAAGGGCGAGAAGCACGAGGCGCCTCCCCCTATGCCTCCCAGTAATGAAAATGAGGAACACAGTACCTTCTCGGACGATGAGAAGCGACCAAGAATGCGGCATCTGCTACGAAAGGCCTCGAGTGAGAATAGCAACCTTAACGCAAAGGCTCATCAGGAGAATAATTCGTCGGCTGTTCCGCATGTCTCGAATCGCATCCCTCTTGACGGGGGAATGTTTTAATATTCTTTGATGTGTTCCGGTCTCTTGTATATGGTCGAGCCGTGTTGGGTGTGTATTGTTCCAACCGTGATACCTGTTTGGCTAGTTTATGGCGTGGACTCTTTTTCTTTTTGGCCTTGGTTCTTGTGCTAGCTATATATCCCTTGGCTATCTTGGGTCATGAGGCTGCCGTACTATGTTGTATGTGTACTAGATCTAAGCAACTTGCGAAATATCTATTGATATCATTATTCTCCGATGAGTCTGTACGCTTTATGGCTCTTAGGAAGAGAGAGAGCAATGTTCCCTAATCAGCGATTCTGAGGCAGTGTAAAATAGATTCCGAGCAAGTCCTGAAGCAGAAGACGGATGTTGGACGAACAACGCGCCTACGGGATATTTCCGGACTGTGTATTGTTGTCCCTCCACCATAATGTACTGTGCCTTTGAACGGTTCAAGTATCCGGCAAAGAGAGTTGATTGTGCTGATATTCTTATCTTCAAGAGGTACAGCAAGTCTGCTTGAACTGCTTGTGTTCGGAACCCTTCCAGGCGCGACACTGTAATAGCATTGCACAATAAGCGCTCGGGACTTTTCTACACGCGGACCAGTAGACTAGAAGGTAGGTTACAATTAGGTAGATAGGAATTCACCAGCAGCGTCAATAGCATCGTCATTGCAAGAAATGTGCCGATAATCAAGCATACTGTCACACGCATGCGCTGAAAGGAGACACCAGATCAGGTGATGCCTCTCGTTTTCTGATCTCTCAACTTTCCAAAGGCTTCTTAACTTGCGTCTCTTTTTCGTCTCTTTGTTTACGACTGTCCCTCATCCTCCTCTGCCAGAAGCCGCCCTGCACGTGTCTCACCAAGCCCTCATCTCTGAGCAAGCCCATCTGCTGCTCACGTGGGCTGTGCTTTTCCTTGCCATCCTGTTAGTTTGTCCTGCGTCTTTCGCAGTGGGGAGCTTCACTGCCTGCGGGGGAGAGCACCTTCACCGTCTCCTGCCCGCTCTTTGGACACAGCTATTCTTCTCATCGGCATCCTATTCTCTGGGTCTCTAAGCCATGTCCACTGCCTCCTCCTTACCTACCTAGTACAGGCATCCCTTGTCTGACCCTACATAGCCTTTTCCGCGTCTGATCTCCGTCCAAGCTCCACCGCAGAGATCAGGCATTCTGCCTCTTTCGTCAACTGTTTCATCAGATTCCATCCCATCAATTCTCTTTTATCAGATTCTTCGCCTTCTGTCTGGTCATCGAATCAATGGCTTTCAAGTCTCCTACTGTCAATCCCCGTGAGACGCAGTCTAGCCCGATCCTCTGCACATCTTATCCGAATAGCGCTGCCATAGCTCCTACGACTGCCGAGCCAGAGAAACCAAACACCCCTACCAAAAAGGCTTCCAAAAAGAAGAGAAAGAAGAAGACAAAGACGGCAACCCAGAAGCCTGCTACCGAGGATCCCGCAGGCACTGAAAATGTCAACAGCACTCCTGATCGGAAAGCCAACTCCGGCAAGCCGTTGATTGTAAACAGTACGGAAGTCACCTCAAATGGGACCCAGAAAGACCCTTATGGAACGGCCCAGCCACGACCGATTGATACTTCTGTAGCAGTACACAGTGGGGCAATGGCAGACAATGGATCCGGTAGACACGCCTTTGTTCACCCATTTCTCTATCTCCCTGCTAACAATTGGTCGTACTACCCAGCTCCGGAGAGCTCCAACTATCTTAAGCACACAACCAGCGCCTGGGGATCTGACGGCTCGTTCCTCTCGTCAACTCGCGATAGTACGCCTCCAACAACCGGATCGGGACAATTTGGGTATCCTAGTGATCAGATGTTCTGTCCGGGCGGTAATCATCTCTACTTCGGCACTCCACCGGAAAGCGCGAGCCCTATGCCTCCTCCATCTGGAGGCCAGCCAGATGCTTTCCCGCTGCAGTTCCCGCCGCAGAACGGCTATCCGGTCCGATTCCCACATGGGCCGCCGTATCCCCCTTTCTTTGGCTGGCCCGTCTATTCTCCGCCGATGTATCACGGTCCGAGTGACCATATGATGCCTGCCTCGCAGGGGCATCCGAGCCCATGCCCTTGCCATCATCCTAACTATGGTTATCATGCTCATCCAAATTTTGCTGGACAACCTGTTAACTATCCACATTGTGGATGCTGTTCGCTAATGCATGAGCAGTATAGAGACGTCGAACAGTCACATTTCGCTCCACATCCTGACCACGGTCACTTCACACCAGCTGAGTCGCCTGCGCACACTGGAGAAGAGGATAGGTCGGGACAGAGTGCTGCTCAATTGGGAGATTCTGCAGCTGCTCCTGTTGTGACAGAGAATACTAATGTCGAACCTGTCCTGAGCCAGTCCTCAGCAAATTCTGGCTCAGGTGACGAAAGCACGAGTTCTGAAGAGGCTGAAGAGGTAGCGAAGCAAGCTGAAAATCCGAGTCCCAAGTCTTCGTCGCCTGTCGCTAGGGAGCCAGCAGTGATTACGCCGCAGAATTATAAGCCCCTCTTGGATGTCGTGGGTGTGAAAGAACTCGAGCCTCTCTCTGCTTTTCTGCTTGGCGCTTTCGAACGAGAAGAATTTACCGACTCTCGCATAGTATTAACATCGTCTAAAAACCTCTTCTATCCCATTACTTTTCACGTGCACAAGCTTATCTTGGCTCGCAGCCCATTTCTGGCTTTTCTTCTCAAGAAGAACGAGCATATTCAACGAAACAGCGTGATAGACGCTGTTGCTGGCGAAAACTTCTGTCTGGCACGCGCATTTGAAGCGGCGCTTCAGACTCTGTACGGCCTACCTCTTCTCAACAAAGACCAGCTCCAACGTTTGACGCTGTCAGCTCTTGGTTATGCAGAGGGCCGCGCGGAGATGGACCCTGTCGCTAACAAGGAAGCTAACGTTGACTTTGCGTTGTGCTATGCCGTCTCCGGGGCATTCCTCTGTGATCCTGACGTTGTCAAAACTGGGATCAAGCTGGCAATCGATCTAATCAACTGGGACACCGTTGAACTGTGTCTACACTTCGGCCTCTCGGTGACGGATTTCGCTGTCACTTATTCCGAAACATCACCTTCTGAGTGTTCAACAACTCATGAGTCTGACTGTCATAGAAGCGAGGGTGAAGGTGCTCCGTCTAACAGTGATGGCCTCCTTCAGGAGCTTCAGCAGGTTTGGGCCCCGAAGGTTGTCACTGCAGCGCTGCAATTCATCATCAGCAACCTCCCTCCAGACTTCGAGCTATACACCAAGGCGCAGACTACCTTGATGCCAGATAGGGTTCCACGCCATCTGCGCAATATACCCGGATCGATTCTCTTCAATCCCAAGCTAGCTACCGTGAAATTCGGTTCACTGGGCTCTCTTAGTGACCGGCGGCCAAGCCGCGAGTGTTGCATCGCCTCAGCTGTGGTCCTTGCGCTTCCGTTCGATCAGCTCAAAGAAGCGTTTGAGCTCATGGGGAAGAAAGAAATCATGATAGCCAAGGTCGTGCACGAAATTCTCGCTGAGCGTGAAACACGTCGACTTTGTGCCCTCCGTTCTTACGCCAGGCAGAATCCCGAACATAAAAAAAAAGATGAATACCCTGAGGAGATTAAGCATCTAGGATTTTCGGAGTTCATTTCTTGCCCTAAGGTCAAGAGAATCGGTGATATTGACATTCTGGTCGACTTCTCGCTGGAGAGGGAGTGGAAAGGGTTCTCCGTCTCGACTTCGGAGATCGTCGACGGTCGAAAGCTTCTTCGTGGAAAGAAGTGATTCGACTTGTTTTCTTCTTCTACTGCTCATGTACCGCTATATCTGCGGATATGTGGACACGTGCTCCTGTTTACTTTTTGCTTCAACCACTGACGGCCTGAAGATGCCTGATTCCTCCTGGATATTCCAAGGACGCTTGACGAGTCCATGGAGTTCCACAGCATTTGGCTGAATGCTTATGACGGTGGCACACTCTGTATTTTCCTTTTCTTGATTTTCTTTTCTTTCATCTACGGCTGTCATTTTATTTCTAGGAGCTTTCTTGAGACAGTCGTCTTTCTTTACTTCATCTAATGCTCCCATGTTTTCCATTTGGACAAACTCGCAAAGAGCGACGAAAAAAATGACACGAAGTCTATGAACCCATTTCATGACGTGACGTGTGACGAGCATGATCGGATGATCGAAACAGAAAGCAAAAGCTAAAATAAAGGGTCCTGGTTTTATTTGGCATGGCAAGTGAGGCCGGTTATGAAAACGGAACAAAAAAGGATATGGATGGACATTGATTTTCTTTTCTAATGTGGTTTGGGATGGGCGGACAGGGGAAGACACGGGCTAGAGCATTTATTTGCTTCTGTACAAGTACCTGCGGCATCTCCGGTTCTTTCTTTTTACCTTTCTGTAATTGTACTTTTAGTTGGTAGTCAGCATGTATGTACTGTACAAGTACCGGTTCACAAAATTTTCGGGAAGTGATGGAGTTAATTAAGACTTAATTTTTCAGGCTTCTGGTCTGATGTTTTTCTGCCTTCAGCATGCAAAGAGCAGGCGAGGAGGACAAAGGAAATATGCAGTAGGCTCCAAGTTCTCGTACATGCCGATACGATATTGGTGTATCCAGGTATCTGTCCTACTCCAGGTCTGCGTAAATGACCCGGTGACGATGATAGGTTGTGTGTGCTGTCCTTACTTAACTACTAGGACTATATTAATAAGCTGTCCACGGGCGGGCTTCAGACAGTCAGCTGAGGTAGAAAGTATCCAAGAGGCTTTTGCCGTTATTTCTTTATGAGAGAGGCGGGGAGATCTTGGCAGGAAGCAATGAGGAATGAGCGAGCAAATAAATTGGAAACAAAGAAGATAAATGGTCAAAAACGGTGTCCGGCATCTATCTATCTCATCTCTGACGGCAAACAGGGTGTAGGCGGCTGCAGGTAGTTGCGCTAGGCAGGCCAGACACCTTGTATGTATGTCTTCCCGAGAATCTTTTGAAGACCGGAACTACATCCTACTAAGTATTACCTAGGTAGGTAGTATGTGTTGTTTATTATAAAAAAACTGGTTAGAATCTGGTTAGTATACTGTAGATATGGGATAAGTGTCCCGTGGTGTCACTAAAGATTGCGAGCGGTAATCTAGCTATCTATCTCATAACTTTTCAAAGCAGGAGTCGAAGAATCACGGCAGGTCTTGAAATGTATGTACTGTATAAGGATTTAGTAAGACGAGAAGGAGTAACTGCACCATTGACCCGTGCTACTTCCAGCTGGAATTTATCTTGAAGTCTTGCATTAACATTTCTGTGTGCTACAGAGTAGCTGCAGTTGAAGTGAGTGGCAATATTAGTGTGTACTTGTGGCCGTTTTGACAAAATGTGTCTCAACTGTGAAAGCCTTCCACTCTGTCTCTGGTTTTAAAGCTAACTCAGACCAGTCACACTGATCTCTCGAGTCCTTACGGGGCAAAAAAATATTTTCTCTGCCAGCTATGTCATAAAAAAGGGTCACATTGTGGAACGCTTTGTTCATCTCGGTACAGAACTTCGTGCCCGGAAAGGAATACAGAGGGGAAGGGGGGGAAATACGAAATAATATCATTCCCGTAGTCGACTCTTGCACGTGGATGTTTGTCTCTGCAGATTGAGATTGTTGTTGCTGCAGAGATACAGTATATTGGTAGTGGAGATCAAGGTCCCTATGTCCGTTGCCCCTAGATTTGCATAGCAGTGGTCATGGAAGATAAAATACGAAAAAATAAACTGGAAGAAGACCATCGAGATGTCTGATTTTGAGCTGCGAATAATAGACCCGAGTGGGAGATCTAGGCCAAAGCAACAGAGAGAAAGCAGGGAGAGATTTGCAAATAAGTGCAAGAAAAAACAAAGATTATAGTTGTCGTTATCTGTTACCATACCGTGTAATATTAATTATTGTCGTTCTTTTGTTTGAGCTGGTAAATCAGTGTGGGGAAGACAAAGCGCTGCTATGACTTGTTTGAAGCAGCTTCTCAGTATCCAGACTATCAATGATCACACTGTGCCTAAAGTGAGGAATGTGATATCTCGTCTATTGGAGACAAAATTTTCTGGTCAGCGAAGTTGGACGACGACCGCCTGTCAGCCACCTCAGGACGGCGCTGCTCGGGGATGAATAAGGCAAGGTTCGGCGGCTTGTGTACTCGAAGGAAGGAACCAGGGGGTGTTCAGAGCAGCACATGTGAAACACTGCAGTCAGCGGTGACAATCAGCTGACAGCAGAACCTGAACATCTCAGACCGTTGGACGGATTGCTACTCCGTCCGGGGTCTCCAGGGACATCCACCGCATCCACCGCGACTCCACACTCTGAGCGCCCGGGGACGGTGGTGCTGTACCCGGGCTTCTCCAGATGCGGCGCCCCTGACCCGGCCAGCCCAGCGACTGCGGGCAGCTAGCAAGGGGCCAACCCTCCACCGCGCGCAACGAACCCTCGACGAAGGTTGACGAACAACGCGCCCAATACCTGCCACCTCAACGCCCAAACACCGACGTTCCGCCTGCCACTGACGCAAAGACGGACGCTGCTCTGGAGCGCAGGGACACTCGGCGCTTCCGCGCCCCCCGGCCACAGAGATTGGCCCTGGCGGCCCGTCTAGAACCCATGGAAGCCACTTTCCGACCCAGCGAGCGATCACGGGGTGTTTCTTTCTTCTCGTCCGATGGCGACGGCGCATGACGACGGGGCTATGGAGCAGATCGACTCGTCTGGGAACGCGTGGGTTCACCGCCTGGCCGGCCGTGGGAGGACGCTGTCATGCTTGCTCCCGTCATGGCCGCAGCTCTTTAAAAGCTGGCCGCTGCTGCTTGCGCTCGAGTCGAGCTCCCATAGACCACCCTTCGTCGTGCCTGCGAGTCCGGGAGGCACAGGTCCCAGCAACAGGTACGTATGACCCGCGGTTCCTCCCCGTTCCCTTATGCCTGTCGGGGCTATATATCGGCATTTTCCCCAGGATCAGACACGAAGGCTGACAGCTTCGCGTTTTTCGTGTTCTTTCGCCTCTGTAGGCACTAGATACCTTCTCCTCCGCCTGTTTTTTTTGCGTATCTGTTTGTATGCTGCTCAGAGTTTTTTCTGGATCGCATCTTCACAGGCTCCCTCGACTGCATCACCACCCCGCCTACTCTCCCAGGTTGCTTTTTCATCCCAAGCACACCATGGCCCCTCCAAAGTTGAAGGTCGGCTGTGCCGGCCTTGGTCGCATGGGCAAGCGCCACGCCATGCACTTTTTGGAGCGCACTCCGCGGGCGGAGCTCGTGGCCGTCAGCTCGCCAGACGACGAGGAACTGCGGTGGGCAAAGGTCCACCTGGAGCCCTACGGCGTGAAGCTGTACAAGAATTACGATGACATGCTCAAGCATGAGGGGCTGCAGGCGGTCGTCATTGCTTCTGTGACAGCGGTCCATGCAGAGCAGGCGATCAAGGCCATCGAGGCTGACAAGCACGTTCTGTGCGAAAAGCCCATCTCAACCACTGTCGAGATCGTAAGTCTCTCAGTTTTCCAACGACTATACCGGCTGGTCATAACTGACGGACCCAAACAGTCGCAGACTGTCGTCGACGCAGCCGCGAAGAAGCCTCATCTCAAGGTCATGTGCGGATTCTCCCGAAGATTCGATGCCTCCTACCGTGACGCCTTTAAGAAGATGCAGAGCGGTATGATCGGGCGTCCTTCCGTGTTCCGCAGCCAGACCTGCGACAAGCTCGACCCGACCGGCTTCTTCGTCGCCTACGCTGAGTTCTCCGGCGGTATCTTCGTGGACTGCTCTATCCATGACATCGACTTGGCCCTTTGGTTCTTCGGCGAGGACGCCAAGATCAAGTCGGTTTCGTCAGTTGGCATCACCGCTGTGCAGCCGGACCTGCGCAAGCACAATGACCGTGACAACGCTGTCGGCCTTGTCGAATTCTATGGCGGACAGATTGCCTACTTCTACGCATCCCGCATGATGGCGGCGGGACAGGAGGACTCCACGGAGATCATTGGCACCAAGGGCAAGCTGACAGTCAACACCCACCCGGCCTCCAACCTGGTCAACATCTACGAGTCTACGGGTATCCGCCGCGAGATCCCGCAGCACTACTACGACCGGTTCGAGCAGGCCTTTGTGACCGAGGCGATCGAGTTCACCAGCGCCTGCCTTGACAACACCCCGTTGCCATTGGATCTGAACTCCGCCGTGCAAGCGGTGAAGATCGGCTGTGCCCTACAGGAATCGCTGATCACGGGCAAGAAGATCTTCTTCGATGAGAATGGCAACCGCGTCGAGAGGGCCGTCCTCTAGAAAATACCCATAGCGTATCCTCCCCGAGACTCTATGGTCGTTTGTTTCTTTTTTTTAGCTTTCACGATTTTCTTTTCCCGACTGCCGGTCCACGAGACACGAAGGGAATCATGTAGCACTAATCGACGCTCATCGGTTTTTGTTACTTATCCAGGCGGAGGGTCCGGTTGATACCATTCAGCTTCTTTCTCGGTCGCACTGCGTCGTGATATACTGGATGTTTCGGGTCTTGTAATAATTGCGAGGAACCCTATAGACTTTCTGTCGTTTTTTTACCTTGTCGTCATGATCTCGACAACGGTTCTGAAACGCGTTTTAATAGTGGTCTACACCCAGCGCGAACCACAATTACAGAATATCGCAGCATATAGATTTGCCGCACCTTCTTCTACGCACATGCATGTCCGACCTGAACCATCATCACAGTGATTGTACCCCGCCAGTTTGGACTCGCTCACTGCAATCTGTACCATTGTGCTTGTACCTAATCATGTACAATAAGGTGCATATAGACGTCTAACCAACCTGCACGGACTGTACATATTGCAGCAAGCAATCACTACATAGATGGATGAGACCAAGAGACCATGAATATCTTCTTACTCGAAAAAAATCTTATCTCCCCGCTTATCGCCAGGAACATGGAACCAATTAAATCATCTCATAATAGCATTACGATCCATCGGTCCGGTCCCGTGTCACATGGCAGTTTTCTAGAACTTCTTTTTTCTGCTGAAGCTCACCGCCGCCGGCACTTGCCTTGTTCTCCGAGTCTCTCTTGTCGCAAACCTAGTTCGGGACCTTAGGCCACATACCACTGGTCACATGTGAGCTATGAACCTAACATGGCAAGTACCGCCGTACCCTCCAGCGACTAGCATGCAGTAGTCGTGCATGATCCACGGATCCCTAAGTTGGGTACCTTAGGTAGGTACTGTACGGAAAAAGCGGGAGGCAAGACCCAAGGTTCCTAATCCAACTGACGGGGTCTGGACCCCACGGGGCAACTGGCACACCTTGGTCGGGTTGTCTGGTCGTCGGGTCGGGTTGTCGGGTCCGAGGTCGGGATGCTGGACGGTAGGTAGCTAAGGTTGGGCAGCTAAGCATGATGGATGATGATAACAACTGTACTGTAGTAGTACCGCGCGGGCGGGCTCCATATGGATGGTATCTACTAGCTTACTTGCCTATCTGGGCGGCTGTTCTGAAAATGGTAGGTGCTGTACCTGTCCACGGGTTCTACCTATGTCATCATGATGACGATAGACCGCCGCCTGAGGGCTCAGATAGGGTAACTCTAGGTAGGTAGTACCTAATTTTATGCATGTAGTCCTGTGCTTTTTTTTCTCCTGGGACCTTGGACCCTTGGTTGGGTTTGGTCCAGGAAGCCGGAAGCTTTCTTCCAATCCACGCGGCGTAGTACAGCGTAGCAGCTTAGCTGCCATATACATGTGCACCACATACTCTGTACGTAGCACAAAGCAAGGTACCAGCTGCAGAGCAGTGCAGTGCAGAAATACTCCATATAACTCCGTACTCCGTACTTACTCCGTACATTTGAACAATAACAAAAAAAGGAATGATATGATAATAATAATATAGGAAGAATTTTTAAGGTCCCCCCCCCCCACACTACACATCACACTACTAAAGTACTACTGATGGATGGGTCGACCCATGGATGGGGATCTTCTCCCGCCACCCCCGACGGACCAGGTCATGACACCAGGTACCCGGACAGCTGTCCCTGAGCAGTGAGGTCTGCGGGAACCGGTTTCCGGAAGGAGGTTCCTACCTAACGGTACTACGGATTAAGCGCCCGCGCTCTGTGACAGCAGTCAAGTCACGCAGATGCTCCATATCTCATCACATCTCCATCTTCTTCTCCACACTATACTAAGCAACTGATCATAGTGGCGCCAGTGGATGGGATGGGATTATTATTCCGCGATCCATGATTAGGTACAGTACCTAGTACATTATCTACCTGTAATAGATAATTCCAATGATAATCATGATAAAAATAACCATCATCTATAGCACTTTTCTTTTCTAGTTTTTACTCCACATGTATCGCAAAAACAGACCTGTTACAAAACAGAACACAACAAAAACAAACAGACAACCAGACAAGCCACACCAACAACAACGCCAACACCGACCGACTGAATGGACAACTAGGCTATGTTCTGGAAAACATCTTCCAGCTTTTAGACTTTAAAACTTTGCGACATGCTTTCTTTTAGCAAGGGAATCGATGCAACGTGACACCCAAGGATTCCGGAACCCGAACTACTGTAGTCACTCTGTACCTAAGCATTAGCGCATTAGCCCAGGTCCCAAGAAAGGGCCGCGGCGCCGGCCCGCCGGATGATGATGATGATGATGATGATGATGATGATGAGAAGTCGGTGTGTGAAAACCGATTATCGTTACAGATCACGGAGTACTCCATACTGCTCCGTAGGAGTCCATAGATTCAGAAGAGATACCCCCTTGAAACATGTGGTCCAATAATAGTTCATCAACAACAAAAATGATTATCATCAACAATTTACCATTATTATCTGGTACGAAGTACTCCGTACTCTGGGTACTGGTTTAGGCGCGCGCCGCGCCACGACCGCGCCCGGATCCAACCTTGTGACTTAAGTGGCCGTGCCGGACCGTCAGTCTGGTCAGTGGTCAGTGGTCAGTAATCTGGTCACGAGGTCCGAAGAAAGAGGAAAAAAAATCTAAATAAAAGTTTTTTCTTTTCCCAGGTTCTAGGTTCTAGGCCCTCAGGCCCTGGGCCACGATGCAGGTTCCAAAAATAAGCATCATCATCATCGGGAGGAGACAACAGCGTCCTAAATTAGTACCTTACTCCGTACTTTTTTACTCCGTGCTTCGTACTCCGTAGATATGGATACTCCGTACCTCGGGGATAGTCGGGGAGTCGGGGTAAACACTAAACTAGGGACCCGACTATCAAGGAGGTACGGACTCACGGAGTACTATGTGGACAGTGCGTTCAGGTGCCACGACTTCTCTGCCGGTCATGTGGCTTCTCGGATGGATCTCAATGGGCGGTGTTCTAGAACGTCGGGTGGTCGGTGCGGCGGTGTGTGTGACCTCCCCCGGGGGATCGGGTCACGAGGGCAGGACAAATTCAGAATAATGGGGATGGGAATGGGGCTTGTGTACGTTTTACTCCGTAGATGGGAGATTGTTGTGTTCAGGGGAATGTTCCTCAGGAGGTACGGATACGTTGTGGAGGTTACTTGGATGTAGCTGTGAGGTCTTGGAGATTATCAGTAGCAGCCGCTGCCGCGGAAGCCCCAAGGTCAAGGTCGAGCTCTGGAGCTTCGGGGGTCGAGACCCTGCTGTTGTTTCTCCAGCCTCTCGGAACCCCGGACATACCCCAGCCCATTCGTAAGGCTGACATTCCCGGCTTTTTGGTAGTTTGGTGGCCTCAGGTTGCACAACGTTCTTTCACAACCCCGGGTGGCTTGGTCGAGAAGGTTATTCCGATGCGAAGTCGCCTTCTCTACGCCTGTCTCCATACATGCCACTACGGTGAATAAAACTACTGTATGAGCACTTCAAGCTTGTTGAAGTAGAAACCACTCTGACGAAGAGGCAATCACTCGAGACTTTTTATTAAGCAGTAAAAAAAGTTATTTTTTTTTTAAACTAGAACATGCCAATGCCTACTTAACCTGTCTTTAAACGGGTGTTCCGGTAACTATCCATGGGGAACCCATAAGAACGCCTAGAAAAAAAAAAAAGGAAAACCAAACCAATGCTCGTCCAGATTAAAATAAACAAAACCTTCCGCACTTTTTCGTCACGTCGTCGACTGCTTTGCAATACCATAAATTATCCCTGATAACACAGGCTGAAAAAGGACAATCACGAAAGCTGCAGAGCGGGGTATAAGGATGAAAAAGAAGACAATCGCCACGCAAATTCATCTACCACTTGATGACCTTCTTTGGGAAGAACTCATCGATGAGCTCAAGGTAGTATGGCTGTGAGATGGAGTTAGCAATGTGAGATGGAGCAATCTATCTTCTATCCGAGTAGATGCAGAGGCGCAGGCGCAAAACTCACCTTGAGCTCCTCGATGTTGGGGATGTCATCGCTCTTGCTGTACAGGTCGTACGGGTTGAACACCTGGACAACCTTGAGCATCTCCTTGTCCTTCTCGTTCATCAGCTCGTGGTAGGCGCCGGCAGAGTGCCATGGGTAGAAGGAGTGGTATCGAATAATAGCAAGAGCCTCGGGAGGCAGCGTCGACTGGTCCTTGACGACGTGGTAGAGGTATTCATCGTGGCCCCACGACAGCATCACGTTGTCTAGACCGATGCCTGGGCTGTAGATGCCGAACTTGGTGCTGTAGATTGGGTGGTTGTAGTCGGGGTTGTCCTTGAAGGACTCGGTGCCGTAGATGATCCGGTCGTCAAAGGCGCAGCCAACAGGGAAAGTGTCTCCAACAACGTCCCACTGGCCCTGGGCGTCGAAGAAGTACAGCAGCTTGCCCAGGTCGTGGATGAGACCGGTCAGCTGCATCCACCTCGGCTTGCCATCACGGCGAATGGCCTCAGCGGACTGGAAACCATGCTCGATCTGCGAAAGGGTGGTGTCGGGGTCGGATTCATCGATGAGGGTGTTCAGCTTCTCGAGAGCCTCCCAGACGCTCATCTCGGCGCGAGTCTTGGACTTGAAGTCATTGCGGGCTTTGAGGTTAAAGGCCACGGTCTGCTTCGTGTGCTGCTCCTTGTAGAAATTCTTGACTCGGTCGCAGGCTTGCTCGTACTGACGAAACTTGGACTTGTCCTTGTCCTTGTCGAACTCGGAAGGGTCATACAGATCCCTCTCCTTCTTCATGTTGGCCTTGAGGATATTGACGGTCTGGATGTCGTCGGAAAGACTCTCCAGGGCGTGGCCATCGCGGTCAGTCCTGAAGACTGGAGTCTCAGCAACAAGGGCGGCTGGGGCCATGATGACTCGAGTTCAGTTATGTTGTTAAACTGAAAAATAGAAAGCCAGATGAACTGTAGAATTAATCAAGACCTGCTTGAGATGATCTGGGAGACGATGACTTGTGAGAAGGAGGACGTCCCTGGGGGAAAACCTGGGTATTAATATCCTGCCCGGAGAGCGGTAGACGGATTAGGGACGACCAAAGTCACATCCATGACAGTGAATGAAAAGAATGGATATCGAGGTTGATGGTGGCTTCCGACACACCAACCACCGTCGACAAAAACCGACACCCTCGAAGCAGGAAGCTATTGCCGCTCCCTGACGGAAGCTTTCGCCCTTCTCCACCGGTTACATGGCGCATACAGGCCCAGACGATGGTGTGCAGAGCCGGGGGCGGCCGACGTGGTGCTGATCTCGAAGGAGCATAGAACGCAGGACGACCCGCGCGGCGGTGGAGAGGCAGCACATGATGTCAGCCGCATCGAGCGTAGCGGCGCGTGGACGGTGGAGACGACTCTCGGCGTCGGAAATCGAGGGGAGCATGATCGAGGATTTTGGTTTCCGAACCCCAGAGTCATCGCCCGCTCAGGGGAGGATGGCCCGATGTTGTGCGGAATTGCGGAGACGGCGTGGCGGGGAGAAGTTGGAGCCAGCCGCCCACGGGGACGGCATTCCTAGGCAGCAGAAAACGTGGAATCTGCTGCTCCAGGGCCGGGAATGTGGCGCCGACACAGGACAGCTGTGCAGAGCATCGCGGACGTATCACCTCTGCAAGGTCTATCTCTGTAGCACCACGTTTGTCGCGACACGCCGGCTTCTCGACGCCCTTCTCCCTTGCGGATGAGGTTCGGCGGCTTTTGCTGCTACGGCCGGCAACCTGAAGATCGGAACTGCTCTCGATCGCTCTATTACTAGCATCGGAGAGGAAGTCATACATAGCGGTAGGAGGTACTCCGTATGTAGGTCCTTTTCTGCTTATTGTGAAGAGGGAACAAAGGAGACGGGAATTCTGGCAAAGACGGTTCCCAGGTCCCTGTGTAGTATTTGTACTCTGGGCGGACAGCACACGGTCCCGGACAAAGAGAGGAGGCATGATTGATGGAATAATCCCAAGGCCTCGCTCGGCTTGCGGGACGCTGGTTGGCCGTCTCCCCTTCTGGTCGAGCCCGGAAGGGCAGACGCTCCACCGCGGGGTAATCGAGGAGAGTCGAACAATTGAATGAACTCGGTACCTGACTTTTACCCCTCTCTGTGTTTTCTGGCTTTTTTCCCTTCTGCTGTCTTTGTTTTCACTTCCATCCTTCAAGTGGTCAATCTACAGTACATCAACCAGGTTGATCCAAGACGTACCTGCTGAAGTATTCAACTAGCATCCAAACCGCAAGACTCTCATCGCAATGGCTGTAGTAGACACGCGCTTCAAGCTCAACACGGGCGCAGAGATTCCTGCCCTGGGTCTCGGTGCGCACAGATTTCCAACCCACCATTTTCCATCTCACAGATGACACCCGCATACTAACAGTACATCCACAGGAACATGGCAATCTGCCCCTGGAGAGGTGGAGAAGGCCGTCAGCCACGCGATCTCGGTGGGCTACCGACACATTGACACCGCCTTCTGCTACCAGAACGAGGTGGAGGTTGGCAAGGCTCTCAAGGAGGCCTTTGCCTCTGGAAAGGTCAAGCGGGAGGATGTCTTCGTGACGACGAAGCTGTGGTGCACCTACCACACCCGGGTGGAGGAGGCCCTGGATCTCAGCCTCAAGAATCTGGGTCTGGACTACGTCGATCTGTACCTGATGCATTGGCCGCTGGCGATGAACCCGAATGGTATGCTCCCCGGGTTTCATCGAAACCAAGACGTATATAGTATCTGATGACGGTTCCTGCAACAGGAAACCACCCCCTCTTCCCCAAACTTCCCGACGGCTCCCGCGACATCGACCATTCCCACTCGCACATCACGACCTGGAAGAGTATGGAGAAGCTCCTTGCCACGGGTAAAGTCAAGGCCATTGGCGTCTCCAACTACAGCAAGCGGTACCTCGAGGAGCTGCTGCCCCACGTCTCCGTCGTGCCCGCCGTCAACCAGATCGAGAACCACCCGGCCCTGCCGCAGCAGGAGATTGTCGACTTCTGCAAGGAGAAGGGCATCCACGTCACCGCGTACAGTCCGCTGGGGAGCACGGGGAGCCCGCTCTTCACGGCCGAGCCGATCGTCGAGGTCGCGAAGAAGAGAGGGGTTACGCCCGCGACGGTCTTGCTTAGCTGGCACAGTATGCTTCTATTATCTATTACTGTTTTAATATATTTGCAGGTTCTAACACGGGAAAAAAATGTAGTTGCCCGCGGCTCCTCCGTCCTCGCCAAATCCGTGACCCCGTCCCGCATCGAAGAAAACCGCAACCTGATCCAACTTGACGAGTCCGACATGGCCACCATCGCCAAGTACACCGACGAGCTCGCCTCCAAGAAGGCGTTCCAGCGCTTTGTCTACCCGCCGTTTGGCGTCGACTTTGGGTTCCCTGACAAATCGTCATCGTGATGTGGAACTCGTGGTACATACATAGCGTCTTCACTCTCCGAGAGAGAGGGAAGAGAGAGAACTGTGGTGGCTGATTGTTTCACGAGATCACGTCGTTAATGCTTCTTCTATTTTTGTTACAGATACCAACGTAACCTCCTCCTCGTGGTCTCGATTGTCAGCGATGGTTCGACACGAGCGATGTGATATTAGCGATAGAGGTTCATATAGACGATAACCGATTCGAATTCATCTAATACGCGTACAGAAGGAATCTGCATTTACATTTCAAGCTTACGAGGTAAATATTTTGTTTGTCTCTAAGGATTTCAAAGGAGCTGCTTTTGAGCAGCGTCACCTGCAGACCCTCCCGAACCACAATTTGCCGGACCACCTAAGGCTGATGATGAATATGAAGCAAGATGCAGCAGTTAACGTAGACCATGATTCGATCGCGGGTGGGAGAAATTCCATGAGGGGCGCTTAAGTAATCAAGAAGTCCTCGATGGTCTAGTGGTTATGATTTCCGCTTGTCACGCGGGAGACCGGGGTTCGATTCCCCGTCGGGGAGTTATTTTTGCTCTATCTAGATCTACTCTATCTTCTTCTCCCCAAGAGATCCGACGTCTTGAAAATCATCAGTCCGTATTCTTATTTGCATATTTTTATATCAATAAATAGTCACGGACCCTTGTGTTGTTCAGTGATTATCATCTATGAGAAAAGTGAAAATTCGCTTTTCAAGCAGAGAACCCGAAAATAATATCAAACCATCCCATATGGTGTAGTGGCTAACATCGCCGTCTTTCACACGGCAGCCGGGGGTTCGATTCCCCCTATGGGAGTAGCAAAATTTTGAATTCCTTTCTTCCACCACCATCCTTTTTATAATGTCCTCCATAACGGCCTCGTAGTTTTGGAGACCTCTTCATTTTTATTAGTTGCAGTTCCTGTGTGATTTTCCCCCCTACTTGCTTTCTATTCCTTTTGTTTTAAAAAATATTAATACTTAAAAACTTGCATGGGCGTGTCCCTATTAACAACTTGCTTTCAAATAATGTTCTCGCACTGCTCCCGCCCTCAGGTGGTCTCTGAAGCCGCAACACGAGGCTGCCGTGGCTCGGGATCTGAATTAGCATAGCAGCCAGCTATGGGGGTATTGCTCTCACTCCAGTCGAACTGCTGCCATTCTATGACTTTGAGCGGCCGCGTAGCCAACCTTTTATCAACTTGTCTTGCAAGCGTAAACATGGTAGGAAAATCTCGAACTTGTATTATTTGGGTATTCAATCTATCTGCTTCCACGGACAGCACTCATTCTGCTCATTCTTGTTGACAACGGTGGTCAATTCCCTTCAGAGAGTGGTATTGTTGGCATCCAGTGTTCTCATCATGCACTAGCTCTTCCAGTCTGTTAACAGGACTTGACGAGGGTATAGAACTGCAAAACATGAAAAAGGATAGCGTTATGAAATACATTAAAGAGAGATATTCATACACTCGTAATCGGAATTTCATGAACTGACCTCAGTTTCGTTTCCCAGCGGACTTCTTCGCTTTGCGCTTTTCAGCCGGGTCAACCAGCCCATCTCCCCTCATCCATGCTAGACCCTTCCTGATTCCGCGCCCCTGCACTGCAGACGGCTTACCCTCGAGGATCGACCCTATAATGGCCCAAGACAGGACGAACAGCCACAGCTCGCCTCCTTTCCGGCCGCGCCACAGCCCACGCTTCACCCCTGCCTTCCACGCAGAATACAGGGCCATGCGGAAGAAGTACAGAAAATGGCCGCGGCTGTCGCCAAGGAATGCAAAGGGCATACCTGCAATCGCGCCGCTGAGAAAGAAGCGCTTTGTAGGGAGGACACGACGCGGCAAGAGGGAGTTTAAGAGGCAGACACTTCCCCATGTCGAACCGACAGCGGTTGAAAGCACAGCAGTCATACTTATGATGCGTTTAGAAAGAGCATTCACTGAAGAAATAGGGTGGGCAAGGAGACTCTTATACTTCAACAGTGAGAACGCCAGGGTCACCGTGGTCAGAAGACGAGCAAGCGGCGGAACAGAGAGAAGGATGTGATGGAGGAAAGCTGTGCTGCAGCTCGGTGTACTCGGATGTAGAAGAGCGCACGAAAGAGCCGTTATCGATGGGTGGGCGGGCGACGTAATCGGTGAGATCGACTTCACGGCGTTCGGGAGTGTATTTGGGTTCGTAGGATGTAGAATAGGCGAGACGAACGGTCTGTTTATATCCGATCAGCTTTGCAATGCACAGTTGCGGGAATAGAAACATACGGCCATTTCAAGTCGGCAATAGCTTTGAGCGAGTCGACTATTTCATAACCATCCGGCCAGTGTAGTTCAGCTGGAAAGCCAGCAGGTCGGTTCTGTATGTAACTCGGGGACAGCTTGAATATAGCGTTTCCAAGCCACTTTCCTCGTCAGCATAGACCTTGAAAGCTCAACGGAGAGTTTCCTCGAACCTTCGGTGTCGTCTCCCGATCAAAGACAAAGGCATGGAACAGCTGTGCACAAGAGACTGGCATCAACAGCCAGCTGCCCAACCACCGTGGCCGCTTGTCGAGCCACCCCTTCTCGTCTAGAACATTGTACAAAAACTCCACGCTCTTTGCGGCAGTATATATCGCAAGCGTTATCCGCAACTGACTCTCCGGATAAACACCCAGCGCGAATCCTGCAATGCTGGCCCCAACAGCGGGGGCATAGCGAGACATCAGAGCCTTTGAGATTCGGGGGTTTCGCTCGCAGAACGGCCGTGCGTCGTCAGTCCGAAGATTCGCCCGCAATCGAACCAAGAAACGATACAGTAGACGATGGAGGAGAAGGACGAGCGACAGCGCGAGTGATAGTCGAAACTTCGGAGAGCGGAGAAGAGGAACGCGAGGCTTGATTCTGCGTATAAAACCAGACGTCAGTTATGACCGATCAGTCCTGAATGTTTCTTTTCACGGCTCACTATTGAGCAGGAAACTCACTTTGTCGAATGTCCCCTTATCCTCTCGATGATCAGATCGGCCAGCTTCAACCCCACCCCAGTCGCCAGGAAAACCCGCAACGAAGCTCTGATCGCTGCTTCATTGTATCTATTTTTCGAATAGACGATCGCATCGAATTTTGACGGAGTCGGGAGACGGTCCCGGACAGCAGATGGAGAACGCTTGACGACGTATTCGTGGAGTAGCTTGTACTCTCTCGCGCTTAGAGAAATGCGGAGCGCGTTGCGGATGACAGGGTGGACCCCCGGGTCTGGAGATCCGGGGGAGGACCCGGACTGGGCTGCAGACGACATGGTCGTCAATATATGTCGTGGAGGAGATGATGAAGTGGGCAGTGGTAGACAGCTCACCGCCGCATCGTGGGGAGGCTGAGTCGACGGGGGCAGGTCTGTTGCGGTCTTTGGCCTCGTGCATAGGGTGAAGTCATAACTCGACCTCGGCACAACATCTAACTAACGGGCGACATCCCCGCCAAGAAGCTCACTATATCACATGCCTCGTAGAGAAAGCTTACATACACAGCTATTTGTGCAAAGACCCTTGAATTCAATATTATATAAACTGCTAAAAAACACGTCCTATTCACAGAAATCATAACCTACAGGTCATTACAATCGACAGCCATACCATCTGCTCGGTGGAGACGGCGTCGAGCATTCGACAAACAAAGCATCTACCCTCTCGCGAAATGTCGTGCAAGCGCGGGACAAACACGAATTCTGTAACATGAGAAAAAAAAAAGAAAACAGAAAAAGAGGGAAAAAACCAAAACGACAAATGTCATGCTTCCTTCCAAAAACACATAACAAGTTGTGTAGTAATGCAAAAGGGCGAAAATTCACAAAACGGATGGAATACACGATCAATGCAATTGCTCTGCGCTATATGAAATCCCTAAAATCCTGCCCTGCGCCATAAAATTCCTGCTAGAATAAATAATCACCAGAAACTGCACCATCCAATCCAGTGTTGACAGATATTCTCCACGCTCGTTGCCTGCGCGAGAAGCTTGTCAACTTGATCGCTCACGTTGAGCTCTTCGTGCGGCTTAAAGTCTCTTCCTGTAAGCTTTTCCTTGACTCTGGCAAGCACCTGCAAAGCTCGAGCGTTCTGGGCCTCGCGACCCTCGTTTGGAACCCCTTGTTGAGCATCGAGAATGCCTCCTTCTAGGATAGAAGGCCGGCGGGGGCGAGAGAAGTTGCCCGGCTGAACGCCCTGTCCCAGATTCATATCTTCTATCACAGACTGCCGACGATCCACCGGGAATGATGGGCGATCCGGCGACTCACGCGTTCCCAGGCGCCAGTTGATCAAAGGATCATGAATGAACTGAGAAATGATGTCAGTTTCCCTGTCTACTTTCCTCAGTAGCGGATACAACTTACCGCTTCGAGAACGGCCATTAGCGAGTCCTTGTTCTCCCTGATAACGCGCATAACAGCTTCACAGGTAATACGATAGCTGCCCTCAATGTTGCTAACTTCCATTGCGAAAGTCAACATACGGGTCAAGCGGAAAGGAACCCTCTCAGGGTATTTCTCGCGATGCATGGCAATCTCAAAACAGTCACCAAAGTCGATGTGAACAATCTTTCCAGTGATGCGGTCGAGAAGCAGGTTCGAAGGATGACGATCACCCAGCCCGAGGATATACCCGACCATGGACATCACGCCTAGGGATCTCGTGTAATTTGTCCGGCGCTCAAGCCACGCCTCGGAGCTCTTACTCTTGAGCCAAAGAACACGGTACAGGTCCTTTCCTGTAGTGTTATCCATAGCATACCCGAAAACTTCCACCTTCTGCATAAGCGTAAGATTGTCATAATCTGGGGCCATTTGAAGCATGATACGGTGCTCGATGTTCAGCAAAATGCGGCGGCTTTCTCGGTACTCCTTAATCAGCGCATGCAAGGTGTCGCTGTTGGAGACCCAACCTAAGAGACCGGAATTCTGCGACAACGGAATGGCGGGGAACCGTTGGACGGAGAGATGACGCTTGAAGCTCTCGCTGTCGTTGTCGAGGAGTGTATTTACAAGGCCAAACAACTGCATGACTCTCTCGTCTTGTCTGATATCCTCATGACCCTTTAGAGCATACATGTAGGAGTTTCCGTCGCTGCCCTTTAGTGTCATTCTTCTTGGACGCTTCTTGGTCTGGAGCACGTGCAGAATGGGATCGAAGCTCATAATCCTGATCACCGGCTTGCCGCTCTGATAAGTTCCTGGAACAGCTAAATCGAGGTTCACGGCGTCCTTGAGTCTCGGGGAGACATATTTCAGGTCAAGAGTCGACAGTTGCGGAAGTTGTCGAGCAATCTTCCGGAAGACAGTGTAATATAGATCCCAAGCTTGGTTTAAGTCCCCTATCTCCTCGGTCTCACGATACAAGAGGCAGTAGTGCTTCGCCTCGGCAAGATCACGACCAAAAGCTTGCGCGAAAGACACTTCCCTCAAAGTCTCAGCCCCCTTGTCGAGCAAGTCGTGCAGGGGAGCAAGAGTCGCAAACATTCCTTCCACATTGTGGTCACCGAAATAGAGTCGCGATGCCTCCTCCAAGCCCTCATGCCAAAGTTCATGCCACAGAACTGCAACTCGGATCAGCTCGTGACTGACGAGGTCGGCTTGCTCAACCAATTTTGCGCTGTGTTGCCGCATGCTCTCCATGATGTTACTGGCAGACTGTGACCGCCGCGCAACGTTTGACTTCATTGCAACGGTCAACGGATAAACCAGGGCTTGCGGGTGTGCCTTGCCTACTTCGGCAAGAAGGCGATGAACTGAAGTGCGCACCCGTATATTTGGTTGATTAATACGGGCAATTAGTTGCGGTGTCACTGCGAGCCATGTGTCAATGTTGACAGATGAGAATCCTTCTGTGACTACATTGTTGACGTCTTGGTCACCGCCGTGAGTGAACCATAGAGTAAGCAATCTTAGTGTGTCCTGCAGAGAAGAGGTCGAAGACAGTGAGATAGATCTGAAGAAACCGCGTATGGCAGGGATAACGTGTTCGGTAACAACGTGCGCGGGTACCATCGTTCCGTCCCGACCATGCTGTGTGGTCAAGGCTGTGACGACTTCAAAATTTGCCAGGGCCCAAGCATGCCAGGCTTTGTAAGAATCACGATTGTACTGGGTAGCAGCGGAATATGCATTAAGAACCTCGCGAACATGCTCAGGCTTCCAATCACCACGTTGAAGAGCCGTTTGCCATTCTCCTTGCTTGAGATAGCTTTTGGCAAGCAGTTTCCTGAATTTGTTGACATCTCCAATGCGCTGCCGCAACCGCACTACATCGGGGTGATTTGAATCCATAATCCCGTTGACTCCGTTAGTTCCATCATGGCCAGTATGCGCAGCCACAAGGGAATTAAACTTTGCAAAGTCCTCGGTAAGGCCAGCAGTGAATTCCTTCAGCATTTGCAGGGCTTCCCTTTGGCGCCCCGTAGCCCAATTGAACTTGAGACGAGCGTAAGTAACTTCTGGAGGTGTAAAAGTCTCACCATTCGCATCTTGGATAATGTTCTCAAGAGATGCAAGCGAACGCTCTGCCAGACCCATACGGTTTGACTTGCGACACAGATTGGCGAATTTGATCCACATGTCGAGATTCTCGCGGGGTGAAATGACTAGCGCCCTCACTTTGAGCATCCGCTGCCAAACCTCAACATTTTGTTGACATCCAAGAAGCCGCTTGTTCCAAGTCTGCCGCATTGCTTCTTGCTTCTCAGGGTCACCGACACTTCGCTTGTATGTGATGATCTCTTCAAGCTCGGCAAGCATTTGGACACGCACGACAACATCGTAAGCTCGGTTGTAAGACTCCCCGAGAAGAGCCGAAAGTTCGGTATCCAGACCGCTTCGTGCCTTCTCGATATACATAGCTGCCTCGTCAAACTGGTTGCGGTGCAGCGCTAGAATAGCGCCGAAGAAAGACCGATCGGGGGACTGTTCTTTCATCACTGAAAGGTAAGAATCCATCAATTCCCACTGTCCACGGCCCCAGGCTGCCGCTGCTGCAAGAGGAGCGATCTTCCTCCTATGCTCGAGTGATGCTTGATTCCATTTCTCCTGCGCGAGATCAGACAGCACCTTCCATTCACCAAGAGCATGCAGACACCGCATCTTGCCCATTGTAACCGCGAAGGAATCAGGGTCAATCTTCTCCCGACGCTTGTAAGCAGCAAGAGCTTCTTCCCAGCGTTGCAGCTTCTCAAACCATGTTTCCTTGAGCTCCACGTCACGGTAAGCCTGGGCTTTCCGGAGGATTCCAATAGCAGCATCAGTCTGCTGAAGTTGGTTATTGATGGTGATAAGAGCCTCAACAGCCCCAGAGTTCTGATCCTGCTCAAATTCTAGTTCCTTGTAATGTAAAGCTTTGGCAAAGGCGTGACATTTTCCAGCATATTTGCCCAGGGTCCGGATATCAATTGGCAGAGCTTTGTCGTCATGCTCCATGAATTCGGCAAGATTGAGGAGAATTTGGAGAATCTCTGGAGGAATGTTTGGAGACGTAAGTGCCTTCTCAATGGAGCGAACCAATTCCTCCTGGTACTGGTCATAAAGTTCGGTCCAACAGGAGACAAAGGCAGCATTGAAGAGATCCTTCGCAAGGGGCTGATAAATGCCGGCTAAGCTAGCACACGCTCGGAGTGCAGGAGAAGGTGACTCTTTCAGGAGCTCAACACTGAATCGCCGAATCCACTCCTGCCAATCCTCACGAGTGGACTTTTGAGATGCGTCCCACGCATTTTTAAGATGCTGTTGGTTGACAAGCATCTTCTTTTGCCCAATATCTGCGTAGTTTGCGTCATCTGGTAGAGTGCCATAGTTATCTTCAGGATTCAGATCCTGCGGAAGAGTGTCTCCTTTTTGCAACTTCGTCACTAGGATTTGGTAGTTGAGGTGGCTAAACTGCTGCTGTTTGAGGACCTAAGAACAAGTTAGCCAACGGAATAGGGGGGAAAAATACTTGCAGTCCCACCTTGTTAATAAGTTGTATGTAGTGACTAAAGTCCTGTCCAAGCTGGAAAATAAGAGCACAAATGCAATCCATAGCAGTTTGCCGCAAGGTACGGTCACCGCTTGCAACAACCCGAGCTAGGGAATGGATCATCAGGGACGCGAAGTCAGAAACATTGACCTGGCGAGACAATTTTGCCAGGGTTTCTATCGCTGATTTCCGGATTCCTGGAGGATTTTGAGGCTTATCAAAGAGGCGTACAATTGATGGGACGATGAGGTGCATGTACTCTTCTCCACTTGATCCAAATACAAGGAAAGTGTGAAGGATCCTCTCGGATGGCTGGCGGCGGGGTGTGTTATCCTTCTCGAGTGTGTCGAGCATCAAGGGGATAAGGCCAGCCAGGAACTTCTTGAATTCACCCTCCAATGATCTGGAAATGGCTTCAATAAGGGAAAGTATGGTGGCTTGCACCTGATATGATGAATCCCAGAACTCCCGAATGACTTCGATGATTTCTGGAAGAAATGCACGAATGTGCTGCCTCACAATATTGACTAAAATTGCCAGCTGGTTGAAATACGATTCTAGGCGGCTGACAGGGGAGTTCCTAATGACAGATAAAAAGCCAGGGATGATCTGTCCCAAGAAAGGCACACATTTCAGACCCAAGGTCTTGAAGATGGTCACGATCGCATCGATGACTGCCGAATGATATTGAGATAGAGAACTCTCCCGCAATATGTTCTGCATCAGTGTGTTAATGACCACTGTCGGGTAGTATTCCTCGTTCGAGGGAGTGAGCCCTTGCATAATAAGTGAAACATCAGACACCGTCTGCACTTCATTGATATGGTGAATATCTGGCGCTGATTCGCTTATTTGCTGGTATTTGTAGGGGTCTAGAGCACCAAGAGTGCCTAGCAACTTGATTGTCTCCTTTCGCAGAGACCCAGTTTGTTCAGTCTTTATAATATTGATGAGCACACCAAGGAGCTGAGGGTATTCGATATATGGATCGATAACGTATCCAGAATTGCTTGCTAGCTGGCCAAGTGTCCGAAGAGCCGCTTCTCGTTTTTGGGGTGAAGACAAGTCTTGGAGCGAATCCAAGATGATGGGCATGAGCTGAGGTAGATATTGTTTCATTTCAGCACCTCCCACATTTGCAATCTCCCCAATAGCTTTCATAGTGGTTGCGGAGACACTGGCGTTGGGATCCGTCGTCTTCGGTAGCAGCGACGTGACCATAGGATCGACATACGACCTAATAAGCTTCGTCGCATTAGAAACAAAAAGACTGATAAGTTGAGCGCTTTCTTCCTTCTGGCGAGCTGTGCTTGCGAATCCGAGACCGGTCAACAGATTAACCAACAGCTTCCGCAATGGTGGAAAGACGTAAGCTGGGTTGACGCTTGACAAACGGCCGATGATGCTGATGGCAGCTTCCCTGACGGCAAATACCTCGTCGTTGACTGCCAGGAAGAGACAGCGGATATTTTCAGGCTTAGCAAGATGGCGATCAAATTTACGGTCCAGTGACCACAGGACGGTGCGTCGAATTTCTGGTTCCGGGTCACCGACGCCAACCGTCAATAGTTTGTCGATAACCTCACCGACGACCTGTATCGAATGACTGCTTGTTTGGTTTATAATTGGATCATGCACAAACAATTGGCAGCATGTCAATGCGGAAGCCTTTCGGATTTCAGGATTGTCACTTTCGACATATTTGATCGCAACATCACGCACGAACTCATTCAGTATGTGCCCGGAAAAATCGAAGCTTCCGAGCGTGTGCAAAGCAAGAACAATCTCTGCGTCGGTATGAAGTTCTTGAGGTGAGAAATCCTTAGCAAAGGAAGGCATTGGAGGGAGTCTGTTCTCCGGACATCCAAGGGGTCGGAATGGTGTCCCGCAGAGTATTATACTCAGCATATCAAGCAGCTTCTCTTGGATCGTGGCTTTGATTGGAGGTATGTAATGAGCCATGTCGACAAGAGCCTGTGTAAGTGACTCGCTCAAGCCACAGGCGAATATCGGATCAAGCAGTGCTTCCATGTACTTGCTGAGCGTCTGCCCTACTGCCAATGACAGCATACTGATACATTCAAACATAGGTCCTTCATTGACAGCAGCTCTATTGCGCCTATACAACACTTAGTAGACATCGACACAAAGACAACCGGGGTCAACTGACGCTTTCATAGCGAGTCCCTCTCTGATGTAGACAATAATCCCATCCAGGAATTGTCCAATTGCAGGGCCGACTGCATTTGCAATCTTCCCAATCGCAATGAATGCTGCATTGCGCTCTTTGTCCCGCTTAAGCTGTGCTTGAAGGTATATCATGAATCTGTGAAGATAATTGTTCGTAAAATCCATAGGAGCATAAGAAGCGAGAATGGGGATCGTAAGGACGACCTGGGTCCGAATCTTGGGGTCACGGTGATCTTTGAGACGGAGGACAATCTCACAGGCGTTTCTGTAATGTTCGTTCATGAACATCGCACCCTTAAGAAGCAGCTCTTTCAGTATGAGTAGCGAGCCATGTATCCAGTCCACGTTATTGGATTTTAGGCCCTGCAGCGCTTCCTCATAGATCCGTGCAAACCACAGCTGACGGACTTGTATATCACGGGCTGCTATTATTTCAAAGCATTCACTAACTGCCTCAGCGGAGGTCTCACGGATGAGTACTTTTGGATCTCGAAGAGCAACCCAGATGAGCTCGAAGATCTGAGGCACGAAGCCGTAGAGCAGCGTGGGCGAGCCTTTCGCAAGCTCCCGGATGATAAGCACAGCAGCAAAGCGTCTGCTTTCCTGTCTCTCTGATTGAAGCCATTCTAGTGCTGATTGTATTTCGCTCTCCACCAACTCTGCTGTCAGAGCCCCGCCTGGCTTGGCCAAACGCCCAAGTGACCGAGCGGCATATACCAAGACTGCATTGTCGTTGCTGCGGAGGGCGCTTCGTAGGTAGCTGGCAAACCGCGTAGTTTTCTGGGCTGCATCAACTCCGTCGAAATCGATTAGCCGGTCAAGTGCAAGAAGACCACCAATTTTCTCATTCGAGTCGCTGCCCGTGACCACCAGCTGTGCGATGCGCTGGCTAACCGCATTGTAAAACTCGAGAAACTTTTCTTGAGGCCATTCTGCATAGATAAAAGCCATCAGTGTCAATTCCTTTCATGTTTCAGCTCTTGGGCAAATACCTCTTGAGACTGTGATGACATTGTTGTAGAGCTCATATGCAGCGCGCACGCGGTGCTCCTCATTCTTGGATTTCAGCTCTGAGAAGAGCCTCTGGGTGATGTCCGTAACCGGACCTGCTTGCGCCATATTTGTAGATCACTCCCCAGAGCGGACATCTGAAGTCTATCTCCAGGGACATGTGAACAGAAGTTCGGTGGCCATATGGAGCCCAAGTGATAGCCAAGGTGATGTGTGAAGTCGAGATCATGCGCGGTCACGCACGCACGCACGGGCACGCACGGGCCACATCGGTGCCCGCCTGGGGCACACATATGGAGTATCTATGGATCACCGAGGCCGAGGTGATACCTGGTGGCTGCCTCCGACAAGACTCGAAGTTTGATGATGAATTCCTATTCGAATGGCGCAGAATATAAGAACAGCCTGAGGCTTAACGTGATTTCCTTTTTAGTGCTGAGCATTTCCAAGATCAGATGTTCAGCAAACGCACTGTCCTAATTATCTTACATCTAAACAAAGCACTCTAAAGAGCATGGCACATACCTAACATATGTAGGCACTAACCTAGGCCTGAAACTTGGCTTTGTGCACTGTGCTTCTCATTTGATCTTCGACCCCACGTTTAGGAAACATTTTGGGACATAGGTACCACTAGTCATCCTGAAACAGAAGTCTTGTAGACCAACCTACGAATGGCTCTCCATCCAGAAGTGGCATCACATAGCTGCATTTCGCATCTCAAGTCACGCTGACTTTAAATGGATTTCAAAGTTGGTTTGCGATTACTCGTTAAATATAGATATATATAATTCCGATTCTATAGTCACATGCTTCGAAACTAGAGAGACCACGGGCACGAGTCGTTGTTCGGTTCCCCTTTGAGCTCACAGTAGCTTGATCGCCATTACTTACCTAGGCAATTCTTACGGATACGTGGTTACTGTAGCCTTGGTCGAGATTTCGTTATCTCTTCTCTAGAAATGCGACGGAGGGCATAAGTCTCCGTAAATAAAAGCGGGACTCGGAATGACTGAAGTCATGGGTGAGTCTTGGAGTGCTTTCTCATTTTGTGGATTATCTAAGTTGGAAGAATAGGAAAATCTATAATAAAATGCTTACAGATTGGGTTCAGAATCAATTTCTAAGCCCTTTTTCAGGCCAAGTAACTCGTAAGCTATCGAGATGCCTCTGGCATTCCATCTAAAGCGTTGAGGTTCTTTGAGAGAATACATTGGCAACAGATCTACTCGATCATAGTCAATCCGGAACTCTTTGAATACATAATATGTCTTTCGTAGCTCTCCACTGGCCTGTTCACTATTCCATACATTATTGAAGTAAACGCATCTATTTCGGAACCTCAGTACTGCTTCAAGCTGCTAATGAAGGGGATAAATATGCGCACGAATTATATTAAGGTGACGGCGATATCCGCTTGCTCACTATACAATGCGAGGTACGCTCATATATTCTCAAGTATCGTTTACCCCAGCAAGCGACGTTCAGTGTCTGCACGCATTATTTTTATGTATCAGATGAGCATAGTTGACAACGATAATAGACCCCATAAAACGGATGATACTACGTCAAGTCTGTAGAGGTTGTAGCAATCTGATATCTCGATAAACGGTTTACAAAGCACGGATGGCACATCGAAGTCAAATATCAGTTACTGTAAAGCAAGCGAGTATGCCGAGACCAGCGCGGGGTTTAGAATCTTATCCACCCCTCATTCACCCCACCGATGGCGAGCTTGTCGTATTATCGGCTCAAGATTTTGTACATCAGCTAAAGCAGCTCAGGACCAGATGACTCATTAATTTATTTGCCATTGATGTTCGTTCTTTGATTCGCGTGGTCCTCCCACTCTGCTTTCCGTGGATAATTGCGCACTTTAACCGGTGCTTATCCGAGTTCCTGGGATGTGGTACCCGATGGTTAGTTACGAGAAACTCTCAACCCATGTAGAAAGCTTCGAAAGTAGGTATTCCATAGCTTGAACTGTAAAACGTGTAGAACTCTTGTCGGAGTTAAGAACTATATACTCCATAAAATCCGTCGGGTTATCGGCAAACTCCGTGGATAGAAGTGCTTCGTCCAGGGATAACCGCTGTAGTGCCATGTTAATGGCTGAGGAGAAAGGTGGACCCTGGTCGCGAAAGAAAGGCTAAAGTTTGGTTTTCGGGTTACTTACAAATCAGTGTATAGAATCTCAGACCATAAAGACAGACCACGGACCCCTCCCCGCAACCTTGCCACGCGACTCCTGGATCAAGGTTCTCTTGGTAAATCATATGCCAAGCGGCTTTTGAATTCGCAATCAATATCAAGATGGTTAAGGTGCTGTTGACTGGTATGGCTTCTTTAAGATTCGTAAAAACCTATTGAGTAAAACTAACGACTTGCCTAGGAGGTAGCGGCTTTATTGCCGCCCATGTCCTCGATGTCTTGCTGGAACATGGGTAGTTTCACTCAATCCTTCTCCGTATTCGCAGCTAACAGATATCATAGTTTCGAAGTTGTCACGACTGTTCGGTCCGAGGAGAAGGGCCGTAGGATCCTTGACGCTCATCCAAACACCCCGAAAGAGAAGCTTTCTTACGTTATTGTAGAAGACATTGCCAAGGAAGGGGCATTTGACGAGGTTAGTTTGTCGGAAGCGATTTGAACCCCAGTTTCTGTGAGAGATGTATCGCACAAATTACTCTCATTTCTGCTGGAGATCCCTCTCTCCTTCGATGGCTATGAAATTTCTTGGAAAAATATGATTCCTTTTCCTCGGTTGCACTGATGATTTTGCTTACACTCGATAGGCCGTCAAATCTGATCCACCTTTCGAGTTTGTGATTCACACCGCGTCACCGTTCCACTTTAATGTCCAGGATCCTGTGAAGGATTTCCTTGATCCTGCCATCAAGGGCACAACCGGCATTCTCAAGGCGATTAAGGCTTATGCGCCCACTGTGAAGAGAGTCGTAGTTACCTCTTCCTTTGCTGCGATCATTAACACCAAAAATCATGCAGATGTATACAGTGAGCGACTATGGAACCCGATCACCTGGGAAGAAGCTCAAGATCCTGCCCAGGTGTACCGGGGCAGTAAGGTGAGACGTTCTTATGCCTATATCATTTCTGTTGTCATTCTGACTTGTCAATTTCAGACATTCGCGGAGAAATCAGCTTGGGAGTTTGTAGAGAAGGAAAAGCCTGGATTCGATTTGGTCACAATCAACCCACCTCTTGTTTTGGGCCCAATCGTGCATTACCTGAATTCGCTCGAAGCTATCAACACGTCCAACGCACGAGTGAGGGATCTGATCCAGGGCAAGTCGAAGGAGAAGCTGCCTCCTACCGTTACCTACCTCTGGGTAGATGTCCGGGATGTCGCTCTGGCTCATGTAAGAGCCATTGAGGTTCCAGAAGCAGGAGGGCAAAGATTCTTTGTGACGGCCGGCCACTACACAAACAAGCAGACCGCAGAAATAATCCGAGAAGCCTATCCGGAATTGGAATCAAAACTACCCCCGAAGGACGCTCCCGATGACCTTCCGGCCAACGTGTACGGCTATGATAACAAGAAATCCATTGAAGTGCTGGGTCTAAAGTATCGGTCGCTGAAGGATTCCGTCGTGGATACAGTGAAGTCTCTCTTGGCCGTGGGGGCTTAAAGACACGGGAAATATGCTGTCAATAGATAGGATTACGTATAGAAATAGCTCTGAGTGTCAAATAGAACAATGAACATGAATCTCGTAAAAATATCCAAAAACAATAATTGATCTCACGTCGACGAAGATTTCCTGTGGTTGTTAGTTTCGTACCGCCCGTGGGAGGGACAAACTTCGTGAAATGGATTTGTGGTGTCCCGTATCCCGGGTTCCGGACTTGGCGTTCGGATATCTTCAGTCGACTTTTTCGCGACACATCTCCGGCCCCTAGGAGGTATTCTGGGGATACCGCAGATTTGTTCTATGCACAATGGCGGCCGCCAGGCTATCGCCTACGGCGAATCTGCTACGGAAATCTCGCCTGTTTTCTCTCCCACCTGCGTTGTCGCCTCCCCAGGAACCGGCAACCTCCAAGACTGTGTTCGAGTCCGACACCGCGACCCTCCCTTATCCTATTCGGGCTTCCATTATAACTCCAGCTAAATCGCTAGCTAGAGGGGATTGGGGGCTGAAACGACCTCTTCCTGCAAAGTCTACCACGGACAAGTCTTCTAGGCCCGTTGTTCGAGTCAAGGCGATTGACACTTTCGAACATGTCACCGACTTCGAGTCCGCCGCGGATCATACGGTGACTTTGGAGAAGTTTCAGGAGCTGCACATGCCTATGTCTCTTCCCGCCAAAGTCAATTATGCAACCAGCATTATTCCGAGTCACAAGAGCCCTTTTGAAACGCTTGTCGATAATACCGAAACTAGCAAGGGCCTGGAGGAGCCAGGGGCCAAACAGTTCAGACACTCGGGCCCGTGGCTTGCTGGACAGACGGAGTCTGAATTCAAAGCTTACTTGGAGAGAGTCCGTCGCAGAAAGCCAGAGCTTCTACAAAAGCTTCGAGAGCAACTTGTTGAGAAACGAACTGCCGAACGGAGGAAGCGAGCTCGAGACAATGGCGAGGATCTCGAGGGTCTCGATAAGCCTATTGAGGTTACCGATGAAGAGTTCCAGAACTACATCAAGTCTCTGCGAGCAGACCCATCTGCTTTGGGCCCTGTCGTCTTCAAACTCCTGGACCTTCCTTCGCCGCCAGCGGTACCTAACGACCGGATAGGTCTAACACAGTTCTCTCCTCCCGGAACTAACTTATCCGCTTCGGAATATGCACACTCTGGTCCTCCAAAGACTCATCCATCAGCGGGTCTGTCATACATTCGTACCCATGCCATACTATACAATCATCCTCAATTTGGCCCTCAGGCGTACCAGCGCCCTGTTCAGGCGCGTATCCTGCGGCCGAAGGGAAGATTCAAGGGAAAGATGTCCAAGGCAATTGCGGGTGTTGGCGGTATTGCAGTGGAGGATCTGAATGCCATGACTTTTGTTGACCAGGCTGGGGTACCAGGTCTGGCGTACTTCGATGCATCGATCCCCGGCGGTGCCAAGTACTGGGTTACACCGATCAGAGCTTCTGTTGACTCTGAGGGTAGAATCTCACTGGCTTCATACCGTGCGAGTGCTTCAGCGAAGGCTCCATACGGCATTGAGGAATATAAGAAACCCAGCGTGACCAATGTTTCTGATGTGGTTCGCGGTGACCAGAGGATTGTCCCGCGCCTGGATAAGCTTTCACCAAGGCAGCCCCGTTTCAACGACTCTGCGGATCTTCAGACAAGGCAGCCTCAAAGAGGGACTGAGGACATTGCCAGGAACCTCATGAGAACGCTCAGTTCATCATAATGGGTCGAAGGTAAAATACTTCATGTGTTAAGTGATGAGATTTGTGCGATGGAAAGGCATAGTTGGCTGTATGTACAATAGGTGGCAAATGTGAAGCTGCTCCTACTACAGTTTCTTGATTTGGTAGTTATTATGAAACATAAATTGGATGCACATCTCCCATGGCATAAATATCTTGTTAAGCAACTGGTATTATTTTCCTACCGTCTACATTCAACAGACGGAGTAATGCCTCACGTATTTCACGTGACGCCCACGAGAGCAGCTTTGCACGTGACTAGGGCAACGGAGAACACCCACACAAACGATAAGCGAGAGCGGCACAACTGCGAACGAGATATAACCATCATCGCCGAACGAATCTTTTCGACTCCCAGCCAGCAACAACCGCCAAAATGGGTCGCGTCAGGACTAAGGTAAGCCGCAATTCATCCGAAACAGATCGTCAAGAAGCAAAAAGGGCAATCATAATTTGCTAACGTGTCAATTTGCGCATAGACCGTCAAGAAGTCGGCGAAGGTCATCATCGAGCGTTACTACCCGAAGCTCACGCTCGACTTCGAGACCAACAAGCGTATCTGCGATGAGATCGCTATCATCCCCTCGAAGCGGCTTCGCAACAAGGTTAGCAAGATTCGACTTGGAGTGGAAACCTGTCTGTCGACGAATTCATGCTGATATGGGCTTTCTTTTTTGCGCACAGATCGCTGGCTACACCACGCACCTGATGAAGCGTATCCAGCGTGGTCCCGTTCGCGGTATCTCCTTCAAGCTGCAGGAGGAGGAGCGTGAGCGTAAGGATCAGTACGTTCCGGAGATCTCGGCTCTCGATGTCTCCCAGACCGAGTCCGGACAGCTGGATGTCGACAGCGACACCAAGGACCTTCTCAAGAGCCTGGGCGTAAGTTTCCGTCCTTCAATTTTCCTTTTGGAGACCGTTTGGGGTGCCGTCTCGTCATAAATGGTCGGTGGCTGACATCTCTTCAATTCTCTAGTTCGACTCTCTCAAGGTCAACGTTGTCCCTGTCACTCAGCAGCAGGTGCAGGAGCGCCCCAGACGCTACCGTTAAACCTAGTGATATGAGTTTCAAGGAAATAAAAAGCTGTGCACTTGTCGGGCGTCTTTTCATGTCGATGATGGCTTCCTCGTCACGTGCTGGCTGCTTGTCAGCTAATGTAGCTTAGAACGGACTACAGTCCATGGACCAGGAATGAAAAATGATTCCCAAAGGTCAAGGTGTCGCCGATTCTCCTGATGGGGATAGGCTTGATCGCCAAAATACGTCCCTCTCTCTCTTGCTACATGTGCCAATGACTTACGTGCCACGGCCTTGAGATTTCCATAAGGATATTCCGGGTATTGGGTGAGATTCTTGACATGGCGTGAGATGTTTTTCCGTAGAAGAGAACTTCTCATTACGTGTTAGAATCAATGACGCAAATGAGTAGACTCTAGTAGCCCGGGGTATCATCCTCTAAACGCCTGTAAAATGACTTTTGGACGCTGCGGACAGCTCAGAGATGATCGAGTATGTCGTCGTCGTCATCATCATCATCGTCATCCTCAACGCCGCGGGCGGTATGCCGCTCTTTGGGAATATATCCTTCAATGGAGCCTCCATTACGGTCTTCTGGACGGAGAGTCGGTGCTGTCACATGTGTGCTAGGAGAATTATCCTTCTCCACAATCTGCACGTCAACCCTCCCGGCCTGAAAGGCAGGGTGAGAGTCGCCTCTCTCGAGAGCCAACTGTCTCGAGCTGTTGTTGGAATCTCCCATAACTAGGCCATCCATCTTATCCCCCATTTCAGCGGATTCGTTCCCTCCATCGATGTCCAGTCTGCGCATCCCATCGGTCACCTCCCGGACCGTTGTCGAACCCGCTTCCTTGCCCTTGCCATTCCCTTTACCGCCCGCCTTCTTCATCGCCCTCGCCTCCTCCAGCAGCAAGATGTTTTTCCCGCGCGTGTCGTCCGCACGTCTCTCCCAGACCGGGTCCTCAGCCAGCTGCACACGTACGTACATGGCGCGCTCCGCACACTCCTCCGAGCACCACATCTCCAGCTTCTCCCTAGGCACGACCTTCATCTCGCGCCCGCGCCCGCCGGGCCCGCTCCCCTTTGCGCCCCACAGAATGCGGTACTTGGCTTTGGGATCTTCCTTGCGGTGCTCACGCGGGCAGAGCGCGTACCCGCATAGACCTTCGATATTGCGTTCCAGAATCAGGTTGTCGTAGTCGGAGGGTTGAAAGGGGACGATGGCAGATTTGAAGGCCTCAGCATCGCTGGGGGAGGGGCAAGCGGGGTCCGCGGTGGGCGAGGAGGGGAACGATGTCAGCTCGAGGATCCGGTTAAGGATCAGAGCTTCTGCATCCTTTTGGGCCTGGATCCGGTGCGCGTGGTGCATAGCAATTGCCAGATGGCGCGGGTCTGGACCGGGTTTCTTCTGAGGAGTCTCTTTCTTCTGCCGCTGTTGCGGTCGCTGTCCCGGAGGTGCTGATGTTTGTCCGGGCTCGGACGCGAGGGAGCTCGAGGCGGCATGGGTAGCAGGGATGGAGGTTTTGAGTACAGATTTCGGAGGTGCTGGTGTGCTGGCCATGGCAATACGATCGAGAGATCTCTTTCTCGACTGGGTCTGGCCTGAAGTGATGGCAGAGGAAGCGATGGCGCGCTAGTTGAGCAACAGGCGGGCGGACGGGAACACGGAGCACACGACGCAAAGATCAGAGCACAGCGGGGTTCAGCGCGTGGTCAGCGCGCCGTGAGCGAGAAACGATCGCTGCTTCAGAGGAGCGGACGACACGAAGGCTCCATGAGTCGGAGGACGATGGTGGCGGGGGCAGCTCGGACAGCGGCAGAGGAAACACTACTAGCCACGCCGGGGCCCGATCGTCGCGGCTCGCTGTCCAGCGAGGCCTGAGGCCCGCCGGCGTGACGGCCCCGATGCACTGCCGTCCTCCACCGTCCTCCTCCACCACATCCCCCCGTCGAGCGCAACCCAGCGTCGGGTCCCAGCCTCTCCTGTCCTTGTCCGTTCTTTCTGAGGCTGCTTTGCTCCTCGTGCTGCTGCTGATTCCCTCTTGAATCTAAGCCTTGCCCAAGGTGCGTGCCCGCCTACCCCAGCTCTGCCGCAAGTTGGATGCTTTGCGTTTGGGATATGCCCACTGACGTACGTCAGCAAGGCCGCCATTGACCCCCATACAAAGAGAGCTCCCTTTCAGCATCCAGGTCTTACTAGTTTCTGTGGACCAAGGGTGGGAGCATTGTTTCTTATTTGTCGTTTATTACGACCAAACTACTTCACTCCTCTGTCATCTTCCCTGCTGTCCTTCGTGAACCGCTCGCAAACCTTCCCGCGCCATTGTCCACATCCCGCTCTGCCAGATGTCCATCACGCCGTTCACAGTCAGGGCGGTCTTTGAGTACTCCTCAACCCATGAAGATGACCTCAATTTCCCAATCGGCCAAATCATAACGGTGACGGCGGAGGAGGATGAGGAGTGGTACTTCGGGGAATACACGGACGACTCGGGGGCCAAGAGAGAAGGCATATTCCCCAAAAACTTTGTCGAGAAATATGAACCGCCCGCTCCGCCCAGACCATCACGGCCGAGCAGAGTCAAGAAAGACACCGATGTCGTCCCTCCGCCCGAGCCTGCGGTCGAGGCGCCAGTTCCGGAGAGCAAGCCGGAGCCGGAGCCGGAGCCTGAGGTAGAGGCGGATTCTCAAGTAAACAAAGAGACAGTTTCGCATCTGGCTCAGTCTCCTCCGTCGGTTGCACATGTCTCTTCTCCTGAAGTGCCTGTCTCACCGCCGAAGCAGGAGCAAGCTCCGGCTCCTCCGCCTGCTCCTGCTGAGCCTGCGCCAAAGCCCGCTTCCAAACCCCCACCTCCAGCGGTTGCGGACAAGCCCACTGGAAGTTCCTTCAAAGACCGCATAGCTGCATTCAACAAGGCCTCTGCGCCGCCAATTGCTCCGTTCAAGCCTGGTGGGTTGAGCTCACAAAATTCCAACGCATTCATCAAGAAGCCGTTCGTTGCGCCACCTCCCAGCAAGGACGCCTACGTTCCGCCGCCTAGGGAGCCGCCTCCAAAGATCTACAGACGAGAAGAAGATCCGGAGTTTATGGATCGCGCCGGCCGTGAGCCTCCGGTATCAGAACACCGTCCTGCTGCGACCGAGGCGGCAGAAGAACAATCTGAGGATCAACCTAAGCCAACCAGCTTGAAGGAGAGGATTGCGATGCTTCAGAAGCAGCAACTTGAACAGGCCGCACGGCATGCGGAGGCACTGCAGAAGAAGGAGAAGCCGAAGAAACCACCGAAGAAGCGCGCGGAATCACACGAGCAGGCTCCCGTTCCAGCGGAGGGCGCGGAATTAGAAAGGACGGATACAACTGAAACTGCTAGAGACCACACTTCTGCGACCGCTGCCTCTCAACTCGCAAGCCCTCCACAACCATCTCGGGAACTCATGAGCGATACGAACGATGCTGACTATTCTGCCGCCGGGGATACCGAAGATGCGGAGACATCTACTGGCAAGGAAGAACTTGATGAGCGTCCAGCACGCAGCTCACGTTCGAAATCCAGTGCCCCCGCTGAACGCAGGGAAGAGGCCGAGGGCGAGGATGAAGAGGACGAAGAGACAGAGGGAGAAGAGGAAGAGGAAATCGATCCTGAAATAAAGCGAAGAATGGAGCTCCGCGAACGGATGGCGAAGATGAGCGGTGGGATGGGCATGATGGGAATGTTTGGTCCTCCTGGCGGCCTACCTGGCCTATCTGGTCTTGGGACTCGAAAGCCTAAAGCATCTGCGGACTCTGATAGGAAAACTTCTGGTGAATCTGAGAGGACTGCCCCCCAGATGCAGGCAGCACCGGTTCCTCTCATGGCTTTACCTGGGATGATCGCCAGGAAGCCCCCTGAGCAGATATCATCCACCAGGGAAGTGGAGAAAGAAGATGAGAAGGAAGCGCAACCTGCTCCTGTTACCCAACAACACTCCCCTGAAGAAGTCCCAGATGTCGAGGATGTAGTTCATGATGAGCCATCTCCACGGGCATCCACCGATAGAGCGCCACCGCCTCCTCCTCAAGGTGAGAATGCTCCTTTTCGTATATGTCTGAGTGTCACTTAATATTCTGACAACCGATTTTAAGAGCGCCCAGTCCCAGTGCCTCCCCCGGCAGAAACCCGACCTGTTCCGCCGCCTGTGCCATCTGAACAGCCTGCACCGGCTCCGCCTGTGCCAGAATGTGTGTAACGTCCCTTAAATTACGCGGCACATAAAAAAAGCTGACGTTGGGTCTAGCACGGCCTGTTCCTCCGCCATTGAAGTCTTCAGTATCTCCTAGTCCCGGAGAGGAGTCGGATGATGAGCTCTCAGCTCACGTCAGGAATATGTCGTTGGACACTGTGGCGGGTGCTCAAGCACCTGGTGCTCCGGCCGCAGCCGCACCTCCCGTCCCCGACCAGCAGGATGTCCAACGACCACCTCGTCGCTCATCCGTCTATGACACGACCTCTCCAAAGTCTCCAACTCTTCCCTCAGAAAAACGGTTCAGTCGTCCCCCTCCACCCCTACCCACGAGTCCGCCTTTGCCGCCGGCGTCGCAGGCAAGACCGCCTCCTCCGCCTCCACCTGGCTCTGCGAGCCGTCGGTCAACCATTGACAGCAGAACCAGCGTGGTTTCTCCAACCCGCAAAACTGGGGAAGATAGCGAAGAGGAAGTCACAGAGTATGATGGAGACTACGACACCGATATCGCCCCTGGGGCGAAGTACAAAGATGCATTGAAAGCTCATGGCCGAGATTCTAGCCTTGACGACGGCACCATCACGGATGATCCATCGCTACATTCTCCAAGAAGTCCGCCAGAAAACCGCCCACCACCTCCACCTCCAACCGCTCCAAGAGCAGTGCCTCCTCCTCCGGCAGAGCCACCTAGGAGAATGTCTGTGGATGCTCCAAGAGGCCCTCCTCCACCAATTCCTCCTCCAAAAGAGCAGTCTTTTGAGGAAGACGATGAGTACGATACATATCGCGACACTGCTTCTCAACATGGCGTTCCTCCTCTTCCTCCACCAAGTGGACCACGAGAGATACCGCCCACTGTCCAACCGCGTTCCGCTGAAAATGACGAGGATGACCTGTACGATGCCTCCCCAGTACAAACTCACTCGCAACCGCCACCACCTCCACCTGAAACTTTTGCGCCTCCACCTCCTCCAAGCCATGCTCCATCCTCACCGCCGCCCCCATCGCGGAGTCAGCGTGGATCCGTTGATTTCACGAGAAACCATCCCAGCCGGAGGTCTATGGATGTCGGCCGTCCTTCATCCTCTGACCAGGGATACATTGCAATGGATGTCGATCTCGGACGGGGAAGCATATGGTGGACACAACCAAATACTCCTCCACCTGTGTTCCAGAACCGGAAAGATCTCCTTTATGAGATCGAGGAATCCAGCACAACGAAGCGGGGTGGGAAAACAACAATAACTAAGGACGTTTATGTCCTCTTCATGGACTACTCGCAGACTGTCGTCACGGTGCAGTTCGATGCCAAGAATCCGGCGGACGCAACACTTGACCAGCGGCACGAACCCCCTCCCAACAAGCCCCGCCAGGACCAGCTCGAGAACGCCCACACCCAGTTCGGTACCCGCATCGCTGATGCCGTCAACGCTATCCAGAACACGACCGTTGGAGACGGCACTCCCCACGCTCTGATCCATCATCTCCTGTCCCCACTCTCCGACGCACTGCTCCCCGTCGGGACGCGCGCCTACGGTGCCCTCGTTTACGCCAACCTTGCCAATGCTTCGGTGCAGCAGAATGATGAGATCCGTGCCGGTGACATTGTCAGCTTCCGGAACGCGCGCTTCCAGGGTCACCGCGGCACCATGCACCAGAAGTACAACATGGAGGTCGGGAAACCGGACCACGTCGGCGTTGTGGTCGACTGGGACGGAACGAAGAAGAAGATCCGCGCGTGGGAACAGGGCCGGGAGAGCAAGAAGGTCAAGATGGAGAGCTTCAAGCTGGGAGATCTGAAGAGCGGAGAATGTAAAGTGTGGCGAGTTATGCCGAGGAGTTGGGTCGGTTGGGACAACGGGAACGAGTGAAAAGAAATTTACGATATGAAGCTCTCTCTCGATCTGCCATGTAAAAGTAGGATCATTCATGATGGGTGGGATTCCTGACACTTGTTTCTTTTTGGGAATCCCCCCCTCCCCAAACTACAGGCGAGGGAAGCAAACGGTGATGCGGTGATGACCCGGACTGGGCTGGACGGAGGTGGAGAATTGAAATGACATAAATAAATAATTAGTGACTGACTGACTGACTGTTTGATTGATTGATGATTCAGATGCTTTTCTCTTGCCTCGTCTTCCTCTTTTCGAGCTTATTCCAACTTCTCTAAATGACCATCACCTACCGCTACACTCCAATATGTATCTAACTTATTATTATTATTCTTATTACCGCCAGTTCACCACCTAGCCCTACCCCTTACCCCTCTACCCATCATATTCTGCTATTGTTATTGTTATCTAGTACTCATCCATGGATACATTCATATACATATACCATACATACATACATGCACGCATGCATATCCATAACTGATTATTATCATTCGTATCTCTCTGTCCATCTATCTAATATTCTACCTAGCTATCTAGGTAGTCAAGTCAATCGCGGTTAGTGACTAAGCTGTGATGATAACATGCATGTCCCTTCCAGGTTGGGTTTGATCAATGCATTGATTTAATTTGATTAGATACAGCTTACAGACATATGTATATAACACATTGTGCTGTTCTCTTAGTAGATCTGCGTTCCTGTATAGCAATTTAAGTAGCTTAGGTAGGTCCCTACGTCTGGGCACCTAAGCCAAGGGAGAAGTAATCTTAACCCTCTCTTCTTTCCTTACCCCCTCCCCCCTTCTCTCTCTCTCTCTCCCCGAAAGCTGCCGTTTCCAGCGGTATTCAATAGTATTTTATTTATTTATTTATTGATGGTATACAAAAAAGAAAAGAAAAATCTATCTATTAACTACCTAAGGTATATACCTAGTATAGTAGTACTAAGTTGCTACGCTATGAGGGTGAATGGGAATAAAAATGGAAAAAACAAGTTTGAAAAAAAATACATCAATCCAGACAAGAAAAGAAAAGAAAAAACCCACTATCACACCTTGCACTTATCCGATCGAATTATAATTGATGAACGTAAAAAAAAATGAAGCGTTGAGAAACCTGAGCTTTTTTGGTGCCCCTTTTCCCCCGCTGATGAAAATTATACAGACACTGCTTGTCAACTGGAATGGGAATCAGAATGCGATGCGATGCAATGCAAGAAAGGAAGACAAGATAGATTACTGGCGCCCTGAATGTCAATCGACGATGACATGGCATGGCCCGTGATCAATCAATCATGATCAATCGACGGACAGTGGTCGACGAGAAGGGATAGATTAGGTAAGGTAGGGTTGTATTACAAAAGTAACAACTCCCCGGTCGGAGGCCCTCCAGCCGCTTGCGGCTGATACACCTGCTGCTGGTTCTGGTTGACGACGTACTGCGTCTGCGGGGCCCCTCCGCCGCCGCCTCCGAAGTAGTCACCGCGACCTCCCAGGTCCAGTGCTGCCATCTGCTGGCTGCCGATGCCGTTGAAGTAGAGGTCGGCTTCGTTGACGGCGGCAGAGATGTCGCCTTTGTGGCTGTTATTGTTCGTCGTTGACGAGAACGCGGTCGGGTTGAAAGGGGCGGTGAAATCAAAGACACCATTCATGCCCTCGTCTTTGGGTTTCTGCAAGGCCGGGCTGTCCTGCAGCCGCTTGGGTCTCGCGTTGCGGAAGACCTGCTGCACTGGCTTCAGGTAGACGGTTGCGAGTGTGCCCACATTAAGAAGGAGCTCTTCGAGAGTCTTTGGATCGAGCTTCTCGCTTTCCGCGGTGATGGGCGGCTTTTCGCCCATGACGATTTTCTTTGCGGCGGCAGGGTCAGTGGACAGCAGACGCCAGTACATGTAGCCTCTGTCCCTGAGATCTGGGTCGTCTGTCTCTTCCGTACACCATTTCAGAACCTGGGGTACTAGCTGTTGACCCTTTGTCGGGCGTTGGATAAATAACTTCACGGTGGCCGTGAGCAGGGCGAGCTGCACTTCGATAGGTTCATCGTGGAAGGTAGCCAGATAGTCCTGAAGGAAGCCATCCGAATTCTCAATTCGGTCAGCATACTGTCCGATGATCCAGATAATGGCAGCTTTCGCTTCCGGCTCATCCAGCTCGTCAATGTTCTGGATGACGGCTCCAATGATGCCCTCGTACTGATTAGGGTATTTGCGGAAGATATTCCGAATCACCACCGTCGCTTCTTGCACGATGTAGGGGATCTTGGCGTTGACCAAGTCCAGGAGGGTGTCGATGCACTCTCTCGCAGCAGACTCGATCTTGATCGCCAGTTTTCCGATGGCGCGCACAGCTTTGCGCACGAAATGAACGTCAATCTCCGTCGCATATCTATGGGCACCGTCAGTAAAAGCCTCCGCATGCTGTCAGACCAGGCAGACTTACTCCCGAAGCTCGTTCAACACAACTGAAATGTTGTCCTTCGTGGCAAGCATGAAGATCAATTCCAACTTGGTAACCTTAACGTAGATTGGGTCATTATATTTACAGAAGAATACCCGGATATCATTCCGTAGTACCTCGGGTCTCTTCTGCAGGATGAGGATCGCGTTTCGAAGCGCCAGATATTGAATTTCCGGTGGCTTCGATAACAGGGTGACAAGGGGCGGTGACAGCTTTTTTGACAGGGAGGTGATTTGTCTTTCGTCGGAGATGTAGTTCATGAGGTACAGTATGACGCGCATGGCGGTTAGGACGACAGCTGAGTTGGAGTGAGATAGTCGAGGAGCAATCCGTTCTGCGAGCATCACCGCTTCTGATGACTCTTTCGGTACGAAAGACATTAGCGCCTCAAGGATGTATGTCTGGCCCCATCTACCCAGCATTAGAAACAGATGCCGCACAAGAAGCTGCAAAGGGGGTCACATACTCAGAGCAGTCTGGCAATATCGACACCACCTTCGATGCGCTCACGTAGTCAATAGTCAGAGTAATGGATTCGCTCCGTTCCCAAATATCCACCAATGCAGCGAGGACGCTCGCGACCACGGTAGGGTTCTCGTCTCTCAACATCTTATTTAGTCGATCGATGAGGTCTGAGTTTTCCACCATTCTCTTGTCGTGCTCGTAAAGTTTTGCGACACAAAAGGCCGCAGTTTTGCGGACATAGGGGTCCATGTCCTCCATCAACCGTTTCAGGGGCTGGACCGTCGCCTCCACGAACTCGCGGACGTGGATGTAGGAAATTGTCCGCAGAGCCAACGCACGAACCAGTGGATTGCTATCTTCCATATCCTGGAGCACGCTCCGTCAGCGGAATTGAAAAAATCAATGCCAGGGGAATATCGTATGCATACATCCACTAGCCTAGGCAGCGCCTTCACAGCAACCTCCGGCTTCGACCTCGCATAATTGACCAGGAAGAGGAAGCACCTGTCACAGCACCATCAGCGGCCGCTCCTCTCCAGGCAGTTAAGAACCATGTATATCCATCCTCTCACGACGTACATCTTCTTGATCTCCAAGCTCGGGATGTTCATGCAGTCGATGATGTCCTCGAACAGGGCGATCATATCGTTGTTGCTCATGGTCATGTTGGCGACGATCTTCTTGAGGGCGATCTTCTTCGCGGAGTAATTCTTGTCCTTCTTGCCGCCGCTGTTGAGCTCCTGCCGCAGCTCCGCGACTTTGCCCTGCGGAGTACGAGCATAGTGTGAGCTAGGGTACGGCGCATACAGGATGACTCCGATGAACATTGGGAACCAAAATCAACGGGGGAGGATAATGGGACGATAATAGGAGCGGGGCATATCAGGGCAGCAACAAGGAGGGGTGACGCCTTTGTAGTCTCGTGACGGTCATATGCGCGAGACTGCCACACGGGAGCCGTCTGAGCAACGACGGAGTCGACATCGGACGGGCGAGGCTTTCGACTCAGGCCACTTCCCTGCCCGTCTGCCATTGGAAGGTGCGGCGCAGACAGACGCAGTGTCTCCAGAGCAAACGGGACCGTAGTGCAGAGCTGGCAGGCGGATATGATATAAATCGGGAGGGGGGAGAAGCAAGGACGTACCCTGGCGAAGAGCTTCGCGTCTCCCCCGCTGGAGCTCATGGTGGCTTGAATGGGAGATGACTCCTCTCGTTTTTCTCTTCAGATAGCGCTCGGTCCGAACTTGACAGGATGGTCACCACCAGTCGAATCACATGGGACGGTGTTCGTTGGATGAGGGGGATAAGGAAAGCTTTCGGCGCTGCTTAACTGGTTGGCTGCACGCGAGGCAGAGCGCCGTCCATGCCTCACTCGACTGTCGATCACGCCAGGAAAGGGGGGAAGGGAAAACGAAGCGACAGGCGAGAAACGAACCCAAGACGCTGCGACGACTTCGAATAGTAATGGTACCCTGAGGGTCAGCACGAGTTTCTCGCGACCTTGCTGGAGAGAGCGGCCGGAGAGCGACGAGGCCCAGCGTCTCCGAGTGGACCGCCTTCCGCGCGCCGCCCCAGCCGACTCTCCGCAACGGCGCGACTCCTGTAGATCGATAGCTAATTTAATATCTCACATCTCTGCGAGGATCAAGACGACCGTGGACAGCATCGTCTCGAGATCTTCTCTCTCTGCTCCATGGCTTATACAGCCTCTTCTCTCCCGCCTCCTCCGCCCCCAAAATGGGTCGTTGAACTGAACAATCCCGCGCCAGCGCGGCTCCCGAAGACATCCAACATCCCCGACCCGCCAGGTTACTCCAGTAAGGCCGCTGGAAAACAGGTATGATCCTGCTCTAAGAAAGATAAAGAGAAAGAGAGCGGGAGAAAGAAAAATTCTACCGCACCAGCCTTCTGTTTTAAATTAAACCCTTAAAAAAGCGCAACACGCAAGCTGACGCAAACCCTCTCACCCAGCGCGCTCAACAACCTTCCACCACCACGACGACGACTACTCCCACCCGCCGCCCCATCGAAACCGACACCCTGAAGCTGAAAAAGGCCTGGGAGATCGCCCTGGCGCCCTCGAAGCAGATCCCCATGAACGCCATCATGATGTACATGTCGGGCAACAGCCTGCAGATCTTCAGCATCATGATGGTGTTCATGCTGTTCAAGGGCCCCATCCAGGGCCTGCTGGCGACCAACACCGCCTTCGCCAAGTTCGAGACGGACGCGACGCGCGCGAGGCTGGTGGGCCCCAAGGCCGTGTACGTGCTGATGCAGCTGGTGCTGCTGGCGCTGGGCGTGTGGAAGGTGAATAAGATGGGGCTGTTGCCGTATGTTTTCTTCCCCTTCCCTTCTCTTTCCTTTTTCTCATTATATTTCTCCTTCTTCGGAGACGGTGCATAGCTGATGGGTTCTGCATGGATAGGACCACGAGATCGGACTGGCTGGCATGGGAGTCGGAACGGGTACCGCTGGAGCGGGCTTACTTTGCCTTTGGTTGATGAGGTGATGAGGCCAGTGCAATGATAGACATGTTTATTTTGTAATGTGACGTACGAGCAAGTTATAGTTCCTATAGACGTGTCGCGTTGACACTACGCATGGCTTCTTATTATGTGATGCAGTGTTATAGCCGGAGTTGGCATAAAGGAGGGGTATGTCATGCAGGGAGCACGTG